>Ga0116217_10000188_pt1 | contig 73360 bp, 63 predicted proteins | sample Sb_taG_6_FD_89697 | JGI IMG/M metagenome (GOLD analysis project Ga0116217, IMG submission 89697) | Peat soil microbial communities from Weissenstadt, Germany - Sb_50d_4_PS metaG | ecosystem: Environmental > Terrestrial > Soil > Wetlands > Peat | place: Germany: Weissenstadt | collected 2010-09-21
CAAGCGTGTCGGCGGGTATCTGATTTGGAACCAGGATTTCCCGCGCACGGCATCGATGAAAATCAAGCGATCTGTACTTGCTGAAGAGATCGGCAAGAACCTCGACCCTGCCACGGCGGTGACCGAACTGTGAACGATGCATTCCTGGCAATCGTAAATCCGGCGGCCGGCGGCAGGCGTGGCCGCAAACTTGTGGGGCCGGCGCTCGACCGTTTGCGTGCCGGCGGAATCCGCGTGGATGTCATCGAAACTGGCGGCCCGGGCCGGGCCACACAGATCGCACGCGACGCCCAGGCCCGGGGCTGCCACAAATTTATCGCGGTCGGTGGTGATGGGACCTCCTACGAAATCGTCAACGGACTTTTCCCGAGCGAGAATCCCTCCCAGCGCCCGACTCTCGCTTTTCTTCCCCTTGGAACCGGCAATTCGTTTCTGCGGGAATTCTCCGACCGCGGCGTGGAGCATGCCATCGAGGCTTTGCTCGGCGGGCGTTCCCAACCTTGCGACGTTTTGCGCATGCAACATGCCAACGGGACCATCCACTACATTAATCTGCTGAGCATGGGATTCGCCGCTGACGTAGCCTCGTTACGGGCGCGGCGTTTCAGCGCCTGGGGAGAACTCGGCTATCAGATGTCGATTTTGATTTCGCTCGCCCGGTTGCGGCGCCGTCCGTTCCCGCTGAGAGTGAACGGAGAGAAAGAACTCGACCAGCGGCCCTGCTTGTTTCTCACTTTCAACAACAGCAAGTTTACCGGCGGAACCATGATGATTGCGCCCCGCGCCGAGGTCAACGACGGCTTGATTGAATATGTGCGCTGGGGGCCGATCGGGCGAGTTGGGTTAATTCGCAATCTGCCCACACTCTACGACGGCACACACATTGCGCATCCCCTGGCGGAACGGCAGGCCGCGAAGCGCATTGAGTTTTCTCTCGACGAACCGGTCGACGTAATGGTGGATGGCGAGGTGATGTCTTTGCAGTGTCAGACGCTCGACGTGTTGCCTTCGGCTTTGGATGTCGTGGTATAAAAATTATTGCCATGTCGCAGGAACGAAGAAAACGTAAGCAGGAAAGGGAACAGGCAAGCAGGCTGAGCCCGGCCGTGCCGAAGATCGCAATTGTGGTCGTTGTGATCGCGATAGTCGCGGGCCTGCTCTGGTTTCTGAGGCATAAACACAACAGCCAACTGGATACCTTTGCCCGCTGCCTGGGAACCAAGGGAGCCAAGATGTATGGCGCTTATTGGTGCCCGCATTGTGCCGATCAGAAGGAAATGTTCGGATCATCGTTTGACTATGCGCCCTACGTCGAGTGTGGAATTAAAGGCTCGCGGGCCATCGTGCAAGCCTGTCAGGACGCCAACATCAAGCGCTATCCCACCTGGGTGTTTGCCGACGGATCTCGAGTGGAAGGCGAGCACCCGTTGGACTTTCTCAGCCAGCAAACCGGATGTCCGCTGCCATGAGCAATGCGGTGCGGCGGATTTTCGTGACAATCGCTGTGCTGGCCGTCGCGGGAATGACTGTGTCTTCGGTTTCGCTATATCACCACTACGGCACGTCGAAGACTTCTTACTGCGATTTTGGGGAGAGCTTCAACTGTGACATCGTGAACCGCAGCACATACTCGACCGTGCTGGGGATTCCGGTAGCGCTGATCGGCATTCTCGGTTACGCTACGCTGCTCGGACTTGCAACTCTATACAGGGCAAAAGCGGAGACGCCGCTCCTGCTGCTAGCGGCATCGGTCGGGGGACTCGGGTTCGCGCTCTATCTCACCTACATCGAAATGTTTGTGCTGGCCACGTGGTGCATTTTGTGTCTTTCGTCGCTCAGCCTGATTTTCCTGATCATGGCCTTGTCTTCATTCCTGGTGGCCGCATCCATGCGCCGAGACTGAATTTCTGAACCCAGTCATGGACGAAATCACTCAAGCACAAACCAGGCCGAACAGGGAACTGCGCGCCGCGGCGGGTGCCTCGGTGGTCGGCGACTTGCGCCTCCATGAATTTCAAAGCCGGATCTTTCGCAACACGCGGATGTTGCGGGTCTGGTTGCCTCCGGAATACGAAGCTCCAGAAAACAGCGCTCGCCACTATCCCGTGTTTTATCTCAACGACGGTCAGAACCTGTTCGATCGGGCGACATCCTTCACCGGCGTCGAATGGGGTGTCGACGACACGGCAGATCGCTTGGCCCGGCAAGGCGTGATTCCGCCCATGATCTTCGTCGGGATTGACAACGCTCAGAGCGACCGCATGAAAGAGTATCTGCCCTACCGCTCGTTCTATCCAGCCGTCCTGCGCCCGCTAGGGAAGCGTTATCCCGAGTTCTTGCTGCGCGAGGTGATGCCCTTCGTCGGACAACGATATCGAATTGCCCGAGGTCCGGAAAATACCGGGCTGGGCGGATCTTCTCTGGGCGCACTGATTTCGCTTTACACAGTGATTGACCGGCCGGGAATCTTTGGACGGCTGCTGTTGGAAAGCCCGTCCCTGTTCGTATCCAACCGTCGCGCGTTGAAGTACAGCCTTTATTTTCGGCAGTGGCCCGAGAAAGTCTTTCTCGCGATCGGAACTCGGGAATCGGGGCGCGAAGACAAAGACCGGCAGGTCGTAGAAGATGTTCGTCAGCTCGAACGAATTCTGCGCCGCGCGGGGCTCGGGGATGGACGGCTAATGGTAAGAATCGCGGAAGGTGCGGCTCACAATGAAGGCGAGTGGGCAAGACGATTTCCCGAGGCTTTGCAGTTCCTGTTTGATCAGACTAAAGCAGGATAAGAGATGGGCGGCGCGGTGAACATGGCTGGCATGTTCACCTGATCCCCCAAGCAGCGCCGCTTAACCGGGCGAGTTACCAGACTGGCTTGCCGTTCTGGTCACGGAACACGAAATCGTCGTTGCCGCGCTTCACTTCTCGCGCGAAGATGGTGTCCACGCCCTCGAACTTTACTTTGGAACCGGTCACCTCGACCAAGTCGCCTTTGTTGAAGACCAGCTCGTAGGTCTTAACGAACTTAGTCGGGGCCAAGTGGACCTCGATGGTGGTGCCGTCGCTCAGCTTCAGGATCAGATGCGAACCCATGCCACCGCTGACCGGGCACTCGCGGTCTTTCACTTCATCGACCGTTCCCTTGAAAACGGCCTCGGTCGCGGGATCATACTTGGGGACCCCTGCTCCAGCCTGGGACGCCGCCCGGGCTGCCGGGGGCGCAAATACTGCCGCGATCACGCTTATCAGGATGACTGCCGGCCATGTTCTCATGGGGGCTCTCCTTCCTCAGGACTTCCATCCACTGACTTCCAATGACTTCCAATTCGATTATCGTCCCCCACCTCTCACCCGCCTGTGATAGCGATCACAGGGCATTGTGAGGCGCGTGTCCTCGTAAACACCGGCTTTCATAGGCAAAGGATCGATAACTGAACGACGTAGAGCCGCTGCTACAATGCCCTGCAGCGATGCTGAATGTGCGCGCGGTTCGCCTCCTCTCGAAAGTCGTCCAGTCGCCCGCGGTCGTCTTCTCAGTTGCGCTGGCCTTGCGATGGTGGGCGCTTTCGCAGTTGCTCCCAGCCCGAGCTTGGCCCTACTTTTACCAGTACAACGAGTTCGCACATATCGCCTGGGCGCTGGTGACGGGACACGGCTACAGTTCACCGTGGGCTAATACTCCGCTGGCGCCGACCGCCGTAGAGCCTCCGGTCTACACATTCCTGCTTGCCGGCATTTTCAGATTTGCGGGAGCGTACAGCTATGCCTCGCTGTGGATCGCCGTCGGTCTGAACACGGTGTTGTCAGCCGCCACAGCGGTGGTGATTCTGCGAATCGGAACGCGGGACTTTGGCAGGCCAGTGGGTGTTTTTGCCGCCTGGGTCTGGTCGTGCTGGTTGTACGAAGCGGCCGTTGCGGTGCGCCTGTGGGAGAGCAGTCTGGCGGCTTTTTTGCTAGCCATTGCATTGTTGTGGTTGGCGCATCTGGCCGAGTCACTACGCGTTTCACGCTGGATGCTCTTCGGATTTCTCGCCGGGTTCGCTGGTTTGACCAACACCACGCTACTCTCGGTGTTTCCGCTGTTCTGGGTTTGGCTATGGGTGAGCCATCGACGGCACGGACGTTCATGCCGCAAGGTTCTCTTGGCCTCGATCACGATGTTTGTTCTGACTCTGGTTCCCTGGACCATTCGCAACTACGCTACTTTTCATCGCCTCATCCCGGTTCGCGATAACTTCGGTTTGGAACTTTGGCTGGGCAACCACGAAGGCGTCGGCCGTCGCTTTGACAACGACTTTCCCATCTTGAATCCCGCAGAATACAACCGCCTGGGAGAGCTACCGTTCATGGAAGCCAAGCGTCAGATTGCGCTGCAATTCATCGGACAGCACCCGGGGAAGTTCTTGCGCTTGTCGCTGTGGCGCTGCTATCGCTACTGGACCGCACCTGACCCTTGGCTCTGGTTGCCTGTGAGCCTGCTAGCGTGGGCTGGATTGGTCTTGGCCTTGCGACGCCATGGGCTGGCAGCGGTGCCGTACGCCATGGTGCTGCTGGCCTTTCCAGTGATCTATTACATTACCCATACATTTAATAGTTATCGGCATCCTACTGAATCAGTGATGTTTATTCTCGCCGCCTATGCGGTAGTCAGTGCGCTTCGGTGGGTTGCGAAACCGGCTCACCTGCCCCCGCAGCCGGTGAATTAGCTTGCTGCTCGCTCTGACTGGTGTACGGCGAAATTCTTGCCGGAGTCGCATCGGCTTCGACCAGCCAGACTTGGCGGTCCTTAAAATACTGCAGCAGTTCCTGGTTGTCCTTGTCGCCCATGTCGCGTGCCCAGACGACTTTGGCGTGGTCGATGTCCGCCTTGTTGTAGACCCATTCATGATCGGGCGTATGAGTCGGCCAGTAACGAACCAGCGCCAGATGCAATCCTGGAGAATGCTCGAGCGTGCTCAGGATTCTGGCCCGCGGTAAGTTGCCTCGTGGGTACACCGGCTCGATTTGGGTGTGCGTCAGTACAGCTGTCAGTCGCAGGATGACCATGGCACAGCAAATGATAGGTACGGCCCGGACCAGGGCCAACCCTACCGGCTGCCCCCGCCATCGCCACTGCCGAAGGTGCCGCAGGCACTGCAGCAGAATCAGGTAAAGCAGAGCGAATCCCGGCGCGAAATAATGTGGCCGGAAGTAGGTTTCTCCAGCGATCGCCAGAAGAAAGACGCCGATGGCAATCAGAACAAAGCGCATGCGGCGGTCGCGGAGGATCCACGGCAGGGCCAGCAAGGGGATGGAGAGCGCGGGGCCAATCAGAATGCGCCAGCCCCACGACAGGTTCACTTCTTCATGATCAACAAATCCAGCCAGCGTCCGGTTTTCCAGGTAGTATTTGTATTCTCTCTCGTAATGCCTGCGCATTTCGATGTGGTGGTACACGGGCTCAGGGTACGGTTTTTGCCAAAAAACGTACGGTGCCCGGAAATAGTCTCTGCGGTTGATTTCGTACGCGATTTGAAACGGGCTGCCGGTGACCCTGAAGTTGTAGTAGCCGATTCCGGCCGCCGCGACCGCCAAAATCAAGCCCATGGGTGCAACGATTTGTTTCAGAACCACCGCCATGGACGGCCGTCGTTTTCCCGCCAGCCAGCACAGCATGGCGCCTGCGACGGTAAGCCCCAGAACCAGCCCTTCATACGGACGGGTGTTGGCCAGCAGGGCCAGTCCCAGCGCCATCCACACTGCATAACGCACGCTGGGCCGGCGCTTCAGCCGCGGCCAGGCTCCGACGACCAGCGCCCCTGCTAAAGCCACGACTGAACCACACCAGTATCCGTTGACCCAATAGCCAAAGATGCCGAAGCGCAGCCCGATCAGCACGGCTCCGAGCAGCGCCCACACCGGTGGCAGCCAGCCTTGCAGCATCCAGCAGAAAGCGGAGCACATCAACGCCGTAATCAGAAGTTGCCCGATCCACGGATGCCCAAGAAGTTGTCCGCCGGCAAGGACCAAACCCTGCCCAGGGGGATACATCGACATGTAAGTCGGGTGCCAGATGATGTGAAAGCTCTCCATGTGGATCCACATGGGATGTGGCGGGTTGGTCAACCGCCCATGAGCGTAGGTGTCGGCGGCCAGCAGATAACTGAATTCGTCGTGCCAATCGGGTTGCGGGATCCCGAGGATCGGAATGACTGCCACTCGCACCGTCAGTGGCAACAAACCAACCATCCAGATAGAAAGGGTTTTCCTTCGTGCCAGGCGGCGAAATTTGGCTTCCAGTTGGTCCCACGGTCCGGCGGACAGGCAGTGGCGTCGGACATAAATGAGCGCCAATGCGCTCACAACCAAGACGCCCTCGAGAATGTCCAGCGACCAGAGCGCCAGAGTGACGTAGGTCTCGCTCATGTGAGCGGATTTTCTGTTGGCGAGGAGGCGATTGTCAATGTGCCCAAAACTGGGATAATCATGGCGAGTCGATTCCCAATGACGAAACCACTCCGAATCCTGCTGTGGCTGGCGGTCAGCGTTATTGGCGCGCTGGCGCTGGGCACGATCGCTTTGCGGCGCGGCGAGCAGATCAACGCCATGTGGCTGGTGCTGGCCGCAGTCTGCACGTACGCGCTGGGATATCGGTTTTACAGCAAATTCGTTGCTGCCAAAGTCTTGGCGCTGGATCCTCAACGCGCCACGCCGGCAGAACGACTGGACAATGGACGCGACTTTGTCCCGACCAACAAATGGGTAGTCTTCGGTCATCACTTTGCTGCCATCGCCGGTCCGGGGCCGCTGGTCGGACCGGTGCTGGCGGCGCAATTTGGCTATCTCCCCGGCACGCTCTGGATTCTGGTCGGCGCCATCTTCGGCGGATGCGTCCAGGATTTTGTCATTCTGCTATTTTCCGTTCGCCGCGACGGAAAATCTCTCACTGAGATGGCGCGCCAGGAAGTTGGCCGCTTGGGGGGTGCGGTCGCTTATGTGGCAATCCTGAGCATCATCGTTATCCTGCTCGGCGTGGCGGCGCTGATCGTCGTCAATGCCCTGAAATCCAGCCCGTGGGGCACATTCACCATCGCCATGACCATCCCCATCGCCCTGCTGATGGGTTTGTACCTGCGCCGCCTCCGGCCGGGCAAGGTGCTGGAAACTTCGCTGCTTGGCTTCGTGCTGGTGATGCTCGCTATTTTTGGCGGACAGTGGGTGTCGCAGAGTTCTACGCTGGCGAGGTGGTTCACCTTCGGCGCACCCACGCTCGCGGTCGTGATCATCCTTTACGGATTTGCCGCCTCGGCGCTGCCGGTGTGGCTGCTGCTTGCGCCGCGCGACTATCTCAGCACATTCGTCAAGCTAGGCACGATTGCACTGCTGGCACTGGGAATCATCGCCCTTCGTCCCACGCTGCACATGCCGCCGCTCACCCGCTTTATCGATGGCTCCGGGCCGGTGTTTGCGGGCAGCGTTTTTCCGTTCGCATTCATTACCATCGCCTGTGGCGCGGTCAGCGGGTTTCATGCGCTGATCGCGAGCGGCACCACGCCCAAAATGATTCGCCGCGAACCCGAGACCCGCATGGTTGGCTACGGTGCAATGATGGCCGAATCGATGGTCGCGATCATGGCGATGATTGCAGCCTGCGTGCTGCAGCCGGGGACGTATTTCGCTATCAACAGCCCGGCCGGGATCGTGGGCAGCGCTCCGGAAGCCGCCGCCACAACAATCAGTAACTGGGGATTTCCCGTGACCGCCGACGGAATGCGCGCCCTGGCGCAATCCGTCGGCGAGCAAACGCTCTACAACCGCACCGGCGGTGCCCCTGCCTTTGCCGTGGGCATGGCCCACATCTTCGCCAACAGTCTTGGCGGCCAGGCCGTGATGGCCATCTGGTACCACTTCGCCATCATGTTCGAAGCGCTGTTTATTCTCACCGTGCTCGATGCCGGCACGCGCGTCGGGCGCTTCATGGTGCAGGAGGCGCTCGGCCACTTGTGGAAGCCGATCGGCCGCATCAGTTGGTATCCCTCGATTCTCGCTACCAGTGCCATGATTGTCGCGGCGTGGGGATTTTTTCTCTGGCAGGGCGTGAAAGATCCACTAGGCGGAATTAATTCTCTGTGGCCGTTGTTCGGCATCGCCAATCAATTGCTGGCGACGGTGGCGCTGTGCGTGGCAACGACGATCATCATCAAAATGCGCAAGGCGCGCTTGTCCCCGGTGACACTGGTCCCGCTGGTGTGGCTGGTCTCGGTGACGTTTACCGCCGCCTGGCACAAGATGTTCGATCCCAACCCGCGCATCGGATTTCTGGCGCACGCGCGGCAACTGGCCGCCTCTGCCGCGCCGGGCCAGGCAGTCTCGCGCCTGATCTTCAACGATCGTCTCGACGCCCTAGTCACCGCCACGCTGATGTTCCTGGTCGCGCTAGTTTTGCTGGAATCGGTTTTCCTGTGGGGCCGCGTGCTTTCCGGACGCAGGGAAGCGCGGGTGAGGGAAGCGCCGTTTGTGCCGACACGGTTCGCTGCGGAGGAGCAGGGATGAAACACGTAATCGCCATTGTTCTCGCCGCGTTGCGGGAAATTTTCGACGAGGCTGCCTACGCGCGTTTCATCTCCCGCATGCAGCTTGCGCCCTCGGCCGAGTCCTACGCGGCGTTTCAGCGCGAGCAGGAAGCGGCGAAGACGTGCCGCCCGAAATGTTGCTGAAGTCCGCATCCCGCTCACCACTCCTTCCACATCCCTGCCGCTGCTACACTCCTTGCATGCGCGTGCTGGGAATTGACTGCGGCACCGAGTGTACCGGCTACGGTGTGGTCGAACTTTGTCCCGACGGCAAGCTGCTTTGTGTCGCCTGCGGGGCCATCAAGCTCGCTCTGCGCGAGCCGCTTCCCGCGCGCTTGGCAACGATCTCTCGCCGCCTCGGCACAATCATCGTCGAGCACCGGCCCGACCGTGTAGCCATCGAGGATGTTTTCTACGCGTTGAACGTCAAGTCAGCCCTTAAGCTCGGACAGGTACGCGGTGTCGCTATGCTGGCCGCGGCTTCGGCTGGGTTGGAAGTTGCCGAATATGCTCCACTCTCGATCAAGTCAGCCGTAGTTGGCTATGGCCGCGCGGAGAAGCAGCAGGTGCAGCACATGGTCACGCGTCTGCTCAATCTGCCGGAAGTTCCCGAGCCGCCGGACGTCGCCGATGCTCTGGCCATCGCCATCTGCCATCTGCATACTTCAGCCACGCAGGAGCGGCAACGGGCAGCGGTCGGGTAATTCGATTGTCATCCCGAGCGAGCGTTGTTTGCGCAGCGAGGGATCTGGGCGAGCCGCGCGACCTGTCGCGTTTAGCGACAGAACAATCGCGCGTTTGGCTCGCTTCCTAATTGCACAGCATCACCACCGTTTTTTTGGCATAATCCTTGAGAATGCAAAACTGTAACCTGCGAACATCACGCCGCCGCTCAAGTCCGCGCCTCCTCTGGCCTATCTGCCTGGCTTTTGCTCTGACGGGTCTTCTCCAGGCCCAGCAATCGAACGTGCCCACAGTGGGCTTCAGTTGTGACTTCCCGGGCTCCGATCCTTCGCATTACGGCTTCTCGGTTTCTTCTGACGGGCACACTTCCTACATTTCCGACGGCAAGCTGAACAAAGACTCCAATCCCGACGAGCCGTTCCGCACCGACCTCACGCTTTCCCAGGCGATGGTGTCGCACATCTTTGATCTGGCGAAACAAGCGAAGTATTTCGAGGGCAATATCGATTCCAAGAAAAAGAACGTCGCCTCGACCGGGACCAAGACTCTGTTTTACAAAGACGCTAAAACCGGCAACATGGCCAACTACGATTACACGACGGTTCCCGCCGTGCAGGAGTTGACGACCCTGTTCCAGAACCTGTCTGCGACCCTGGAGTTTGGCCGCAGGCTGGACTACGACGAGCGCTACCAGAAGCTTGCCCTTGACGAGGAACTGAAGCACATGGAGGATGCCGCGAAATTGGGTAGCCTGGCTGAGGTTTCCATGGACGCCGAGGTGCTGCAGAAAATCGTTGACGATCCGGCGGTAATCAATGAAGTCCGGGCGCGGGCGCAGCGGCTGTTACAGGGTGCGAGCCCGGCGGGCAAGTAACCGAGCTAACAGGTACCCTGACCATTTGTTGACAATTTACCGGCAACACCGCAGGCCAAAAAGTGCTCTAATAGAGTAGTGGTGTTCCTCCGGGGGTGTCTGATGTCCAATCCCAAACCCAATTCGAGAATGACCGGCAGGCTGCTGCTGGCCGCAACGCTGGGGTGTGCGCTGCTGGCCATTCCATGCTTTGCCGATTCGCAGGCGCGCATCGTGCGCCTGAGCGAAGTGCAAGGTGACGTTTTGATCGACCGGAACACCGGCCAAGGCTTGGAAAAGGCGTTCTTGAATCTGCCGATCACGCAGGGCGTGAAAATTCAAACCGGCAAGGACGGCCGAGCTGAGCTGGAATTTGAGGACGGCAGCACTCTGCGGCTCGTCCCCGAAACCAAGATCGACATTCCGCAGCTCACTTTGCGCGATTCTGGAACCAGGATCTCAAGTGTGGACTTGCTGGAAGGCACGGCTTATGCGAACTTCCTGGCCAGTAAAGATGACGAGTTCAATTTGACGTTTGTGCGGGAGAAGATCGCACTGACACACGCCGCCCATCTCCGAATTCACCTCGGCGACACCGACGCCTACGTCGGAGTGTTCAAGGGCGAGGTGCAGGTCGTCGGCCCTGCCGGCACCGTCGAAGTCAGCAAGAACCACAAAGCCAGCTTCGATCTGCTCGATCAGGACAAGTACAAAATCGCCAGAGATTTCGGCGAAGATACTTACGATGCCTGGGACAAGCAGCAGGATCAATACCAGCAACGCTACAGCGATAATTCGTATGCCAGCTACTCACCCTACGCCTACGGGACCAGCGATCTGAACTACTATGGCAACTTTTCCAACGTGCCCGGCTACGGCATGATGTGGCAACCATATTTTGCCGGCGCCGGATGGGATCCGTTTATGAATGGCGCCTGGGCCTTCTATCCAGGGTTTGGCTACGGCTGGGTTTCAGGCTATCCGTGGGGCTGGACGCCGTATCACTACGGCTCTTGGGCTTATGTCCCTCTGTATGGATGGATGTGGCAACCCGGCGGCACCTGGATGGGAACGAATGCACTCCCCCTGTACAGGAATGCTCCGGTGGGCTTTCGATCCCCTGCCAATCCAGCCACGCCGGGGCAGGGCATCATCCCTGTGAACCGCGGGCCAGCGTCAACCCTGCTGGGAAGATCGTTTGCGAAAGTGGAAATCCCCAACAACTCCGCCGGATTGGGCATTCCGCGGGGAAGCATCAGCAATCTCAGCGGGCTCTCCCAGACAGTGGAGCTGCACGGCTCAGCTACGGCCCGCGTGCACACCGCACCCGCCAGCAGCTTCGGCTGGGGGAACCAAGGCTTCGGAGAACCTTCGCCGTTCGGCTCTAACAGTTCGATGTCGGGCTCATCGATGCACACCAGCCCTGGCGCCTCGAGTTCAGGTCATTCCGGTGGCGGCGGACATCGTTAAACTCCGCATTTGACCATCAAGGGCGACTCGCGAGTCGCCCTTTTCAATTTGGATCCAGACCTTCTCACCTGACGAAATGCCAGCTGATGGTGCGCACTCGCGCACGATGACCACTGTCACGAAATTTTACTCAGACTTTACAGGCTCGTGACTTTGTCACTCGGAATTTTGTTTCTAATCACCCAGGCAGCGAGAACTGAGGATCGCAATGAAAAAGACTTTCCTATTCGTGCTGACTGTGGCGCTGTTCGCAGTTGCCTCAACCACGTTGTCCCGCGTCTCGGCACAAGCCAGCAACTCCGGCGACGCAAGAGTAGCTCGTGCCGCCGATGCCGCGTTTCGCGACGGGCTGTACCTGGGTGGGTTGGATGCCGCCAACGGTAGAGCGCGTCATGTGAGCGCTGGGCGTTGGGGCACTGACGCCGATCGCACATTATTCCGCGCCGGCTACGAAGCGGGCTACGGACACGCCGGCTCGCCAACCGTTGGCCAATGACACTTCAGCGGACGACGACTCCGGCGTAGCCCACGACCATTTCGCGGTCGCCGGAGACGTCGCCGGAGGTGGCGTACTTGATCAGTTTGGCGGAAGTCGCGCCCAGACGCTTGGCCGCGGTTAGCATCACGATGGCCGGACCGAAGCCGCACATGCTGACGTCTTCAGTCGTCACCACGTCGTAGAGGCCGCGCGGGTCGAGGGCAAGAAGTTGTTCAATGGCCCGGTGATCTTTTGCTCGAGTGACCCGGTCGCTCTCGTAATGGTTCATGTCGCTGGAAGCCACGATGAGAACGCGTTCCGCTTGCGCTTTGAGCACGTCGGCGACGGCTTCTCCAAGCTGGTGGAGAGTTTCAAACTCCCCCGTCCCCAGCGCGATGGGCACGAAGGTGAAGTGCGATCTCCGCTGCTGCAGGAACGGCAACTGGACTTCAATTGCGTGTTCGCTGCGATGGGCCTCGGCATCTTCGCTCAGAAGAGGGAACTGCTGCTTGAGCGTGTCGGCCAGGGAAGAGTCGATCGCCACGCGCCCAAGGGGGGTTTCCCAGGAGCCGGTGCTCATGATGGCAAGCGGTTGTCCCCGGCCGGTGTGGTTGGGACAAAGCACGACACAATGTTCGGGCACGTCGATGGTGGAATAGACTGCGCCCGCTACCGGCCCTGAATAAATGTAGCCGGCATGGGGCGCTACGCAGCCGAGCGCCGGGACCGCCGTCTCACTCGGCGAAAGATAAGATTGCACCTCATCGAGCAGGGTCTGGCGCTCGCCGGGGTAAAAGCGTCCGGCGACGGCGGGATGGCGCAGGCTTTCCATCGTGAAGGTTCCAGCTACGGGGAGTTCCTGCGATGATTGTAGTCCCGCGGGGAACAAAAATCTGCGGCGGAAGTGGTCAACCTCGGCGCTCTCTGCGGAATTTCTCGGCGTCCTCTGCGATTCAGGGTTCTAGGAAGGGAAAACCGGAAAGGCAGAGATCGCCGAGGCCGCAGAGTAGGGAAGGACACGCTCAGCCGCCTGCGCCCGCCAATGCTCTGAACAACCCCGCGGTCTTCTCCAGCGACAAGGCCTCAGCCCGCACGGACGGCTTAATGTCGGCTTTCTCCAGCGCAGAGCGCAGCACCGCCGGCTGGTAGTGCGCCTTCAAATTATTCCACAGAGTTTTCCGCTTCTGCCCGAATGACAGTTTCAGGAAGTTGATGAAGGCTTCTTCGGGCACGTGCAGGTTCTCCAGCCGGGGAGCAATGGCCAGTCGCACCACCGTGGAATGAACTTTGGGGGGAGGTGAGAATGCGCCGGGTGGGAGGGTGAAGAGCTTTTCGACTTTGGCGTAAAGCTGGGTGGTTGCCGAGAGCAGACCGTACTCGCTGGTTCCGGGCCGGGCGGCGAGGCGGTCGGCGACCTCACGCTGCACCATCAGCACGATGGTCTCAAAATACTTCCGATAGTGAAACAGATGCAGCAGGATGTCGGATGTAATGAAGTAAGGCAGATTACCGATCACCCGCACGCGTTCCGGCTCATGGTTGATTCCGGTGCGCGTGCTTCCTGGCCGTGGTCCGAAAATCGTATCGAAGTCCATCGCAAGAATGTCGCCTTCGAGGATCTCCACGTTGGGCGCCAGAGAAAAATTCATGCGTAACTGCGCGGCCAGAACACGGTCCAGTTCGATGGCGATCAGGCGGCGCGCACGGTTGGCCAGCAGAGAAGTCAGCTCGCCGCGGCCGGGCCCGATTTCGAGGACGGTGCTGCCGGACAGATCGCCTAGCGCTTCGACGATGCGACCAGCTGCCGCTTGGTCAATGAGGAAGTGCTGGCCCAGCTTGGGTTTTCTGGGGTGGGGACGAAAGGCAGAGACCTTTGGCACGTTGACCCTCTTTCTGGCGGGCATTTAGACTAATCATTCACCGGCTCAGCGCGGTTCGACAAAACACGCAGTTTTCTATGATAGCGTGCGCCGGGGATTCTGGGCTGGTCGTGGAGGAGTCGTCTTCATGCATATTGCTTTTGCTGCTTCGGAGTGTGTGCCATTTTCCAAGACTGGGGGTCTGGCGGACGTTGTAGGCGCCCTGCCGCGGGCTCTGGCTTCCGCGGGACACCAGGTGAGCGTTTTCGTTCCCCGCTACCGCCAAACCAAGCTCAGTGACGCGCAAACCGTGGTGCGCAGCATCACGATACCTTTTGACGACCACTACCGTTTCTGCTCGGTTGTGGCTGCAGGCAACCACTCGGGCGTGCGTCACTATTTCGTCGAGTATCCGCCGTTTTTCGACCGTGACGCACTGTACGGGACCTCGGCCGGCGATTATCCCGACAATGCCGAGCGCTTCGCTCTGTTCTCGCGGGCGGTGCTCGAGGCCACAAAGATTTTGGGTGTGCCTCACATCTTCCACTGTCACGATTGGCAATCCGCGCTGGTCCCGGTTTTGCTGAGGACGCAGTACGCCGAGGACCCTGCATTCCAGGATGCAGCTACGGTCTTCACCATCCACAACATGGGATATCAGGGACTGTTTTCGCCCGACACGTTGCCATTACTAACTCTGCCCTGGGACCTACTCACCATTACCAAGATGGAGTTTTTCGGCAACGTCAACTTCCTGAAGGGAGCCCTGGTCTACTCGGATTTCATCACCACCGTCAGCCGAAAATACAGCCAGGAAATTCAGACCACCGAGTTCGGCTTCGGACTCGAAGGCGTACTGCGGGACCGCGCTGCCACGGTAACCGGCATACTGAACGGAGTCGACTACGACGAGTGGAGTCCGCAGGCGGACAAGTTCATCGTGGCCAGGTATTCGCCGGAGGACTTGAGCGGAAAGGCCAAGTGCAAGCAGGATCTGCTGACCGCGTTCGGAGTGACCAAGCCCGATCTGCGGCTTCCCGTGATCGGCATCGTTTCGCGATTCGCTGCACAAAAAGGCTTCGACCTGATCGCCCAGATCATGGACCGGCTGGCGCGCGAGGAGATGATCGTGGTCGCTCTGGGCAACGGCGACCGGCAATACGAAGAAATGTTCGCCCGCCTGCAGAAACAGTTTCCGCAAAAGATTGCCATCAAGATCGCCTATGACAACGCTTTGGCCCACAAAATCGAGGCCGGGAGCGATATGTTCCTGATGCCCTCCAAATATGAGCCTTGCGGGTTGAATCAAATCTACAGCCTGAAGTACGGCACCGTGCCCATTGTGCGCGCCACCGGCGGGCTTGACGACACCATCGAGCCTTGGGACCCTCGCACCGGCAAGGGCACTGGCTTCAAGTTCACCGAATACAGCGGCGAAGCTTTGTTGCTGACCATCAAAGAATCGCTGCGGGCCTTCCGCGATCAGGCTTCCTGGCAGACACTCATGCGTAATGGCATGAACAAAGACTTTTCCTGGAACGCCTCGGCCAAGGAGTACGTCCGGATTTATGAGCGTGCGCGCCAGGCACGCGCCGCGCCAGCCCTGGTCGGAGCGTAGTTCGTCTCTCTATGAGGACGGGCGTCTTCGCCCGTCTCTAACCAGCGCTACTTGGATGGGGCCGTCAGGTGAGCGGATGGTTGTAGAATCGCTTCTGGTGAGTGAATGCCCGCCGGCAAAACCATCTTCCACGTGGATATGGACGCCTTCTTCGTCTCGGTGGAAGAACTGTTTGATCCGTCCCTGAAAGGTAAAGCTGTGGTCGTCGGAGGCCAGCGCCACGAGCGCGGCGTCGTCTCTGCAGCTTCGTATGAGGCCCGTAAGTTCGGCGTTCATTCGGCCATGCCGCTCCGCACCGCGGCCAGACTTTGCTCGCACGCCATCTTCGTGGACGGTCATCCCGAGCGCTACCGCGAATGCTCAGAGAAAGTCCATCATGTGCTCATGTCGTTTACGCCCATGGTGGAAATGGCGTCGATTGACGAAGCCTATCTCGACATGACCGGAACCGAGCGTCTCCACGGGCCAATTCTGTGTGCGGCCCATCAGCTGCATCAGAAGATCAAGGCCGAGACGCAACTGAATTGCTCCATCGGGATCGGCCGGACGCGACTGGCGGCGAAGGTGGCATCGGCCAAAGCCAAGCCCCACGTAATCCTGTGGGTGATTCCCGGTCAGGAAGCGAAGTTCCTGGCGCCGCTCGACGTGCGCGATATTCCCGGCGTAGGGAAGGTCACTGAGGAGAGCCTGCACAGGATGGGAATCTACAAAGTCGGCGACGTCGCGCACTTTGACGAGGCGTTCCTGGAACACCATCTCGGCAAATGGGGCTTGGCGCTGGCTGGCAAGGCGCGTGGGGAGGACGCCGGTGGATGGTTCGACAGCGAGGTGGGCGAAGACGACGATCCCAAATCGATCAGCCACGAGCACACTTACAATCGCGACACCGCCGATCCCGCTACAATCGAATCGACGCTGATGAAACTTTCAGAGATGGTGGGCCGCCGGCTGCGCGACCACGGGCTGCACGCACGAACCATCCAGCTTAAGCTGCGCCACAAGAATTTCACCACGGTTACCCGCGCACACACTTTGGCGGACGCCACTCAGCTCGATACGGAAATCTTCGAACAGGTGCGAAGTTTGTTTCACCGGCATTGGCATAAGGGAACGGAAGTGCGTCTGCTGGGCGTGCAGGCCTCGCAGTTCGAGCGCGAACCCGGCCAAACGGACTTGATTGAAGGCGAGCGGCGGCAGCGCTGGCAGCAGGCGCTCTCGGCCGCAGACCGCCTGCGCGATAAATTTGGTCAGTCCAGTGTGACCTTGGCAACCGGCATGAAAGGCGGCTTCCGCGAGCGCATCCATGAAAATCCTGCGGCAATACCTGGGAAGCGAAAGCCAGAAACTCCGGAATCCTGATGAACCCTCAGTGGGCAGCGGCCAGCAGCGACCCTACGCCAGGTTTGTATCCGTAAAAATCAGCGATGGCCTGGAGACGCTCGATGAGCTGCTCATCGTAACGCCGTTTGAGAGTGTCGTTGAGGATGTTGTGCAGCGCGTTGGGATCGCGCGTCAGATCAAACAAGAAGCTCTGCGCCGGAGAATCGTACGTCGTGAACAGCAACTCCCCGTTATCCATGAGCAAGCCGTAGACCGCGCGTTCGTCGGAGGCCAGGAAGAGCTCATCACGCTGATATTGTTTTAGTTCTCCCGGGGTCTCGACGAACAGCGGATGCCCGAACAGTGGATTCGACCGCAGCGGGCGATGACCGAGCAGGTAGTAAAGCGACGGAGTGACGTCAGTCAGAGCCGAAAGATGGGCGTCGTCATACGTAATCTTCCGGCGCATGTCCGTCGGCAAATGAACCAGCAGCGGCACGCGCATGATTTCCGGGTAGATCGAAAGAGAATGACTATGACGGCCAAATTCGCCGGTAGCATCGCCATGGTCTGACGTAATGATGATGATGCTGTCCTGATAAAGCCCGCGCGACTTGAGAAAGCCGAAGAAATCCCCAAGACAGCCATCCACCTGGTGGACCTCGTGGGCAATGCGATTATCAAAGCCGGGGCGAATCTGCCAATTATCCTGGCTGATCATGGGCAAGTCGTTATGCGCGAACTGATGCACGTTCATGGGTTGTGCATAGAACAGCACCGGCCGGCTTGAACTGCGCCGAGCGTCGAGCACCCCTTCGGTCTGTCGCAGTGTGGAACAAACTTCGAACCGGTTCCAGAGAGGTTTGTCGGTGTCCAGCTTGATCAGATCATCCTGCGGGGAAAGAATCTGGCTGAGCACCGAATCATAGCTCACGACCATCTGGTAGCCGTCGGTGTTGGCAAGTTTTTCCAGGCTGTTGACCTTTGAGAATGGCTGCAGGTAATGAGCGTGCAGCAGCAGCATGCCGGACCAGATCGTGGGTTCGGAAAGCGTTGTTCCCGCGTATTGCGTGTAAGCATTGTGAACTGCAATGCCGTCTCGCGCGAAAGCATCCAGGTTGGGCGTGAAATCGACCTTGGGGTTGTAAGCCCCCAGGTAATCGGGTCGCATCGAGTCGATCACCAGAATGAAAATATTCGGCCGGTGGGAGCGCGTCGGCTGCAGTGAATCGACCAGCTCCACGTCGAACCGGGCTTGCGCATCGCGGATGTTGGTGTGCTCGCGCAAAATCCGGCACAGGTCATCGCAAGGCTGATGGCGCGCGTTTCCGAGAATATGGTGTGCTAACTGGAATGAAACATCCTGGGCCGCGTAGGTTTCCATGGCGATCGAGACATCATCGTCCGTGGGACCCAGAGGCTTGGCCCAGAAGATCTCGGTGGCCTGCAGCGATTTGTAGGCGAAGCCCGAGAGCAGCAACACAGCCAGAAGGTTGACCAAAGAATAAGAGCGTCGCTGCGGCCACAACAGGTAGAAGCAGATGCTCAGCACAATCCAGAACATCACCGTGAACGTGGCTTCCAGCACTCCATTCCAGTCGCCACCCGCAATTACGGTGGGCAGCGCGACTGCCGCAATCGAAATCCCAGTTACGATGAACAGTGGAACCAGCTTGCGCTTCTTTGCAGCGCGCGCACGCGCCGACAAATAGGGCAACACCAGCGACGCGCCGAACAATGTCAGCGAAAATGCGAGCCCGCCCGCGTACGCAAGCGCAGGCATTCCGGAGAAACTCAATGCGGCGTCAAGAAAGCGGGCAAGGACAATCCAGAGAGCAACGAACACTGCCAGTCCAACGAGGGCGAAGTTAACGGCCCGTGGCCGCCGGGTTCGCCAACTGGCCAGGCATATCAAGTTCACCACCGACAGCACAATGATCGCCAGCAGGGCGTGCGAGATCACGCTCCACAAGGTAATTTCGAGCCTGCCCGAATCCAGGATCAAGGTCCGCTTGTCGGAATAGTTGTGAAGTTCAGTACCGAGGGCATACAGCAAAGCTGCGCAAAGCGCCACGACCAGTGCAGTCGAGTAGGCGAACAAAGGCGCTTGCCGTGTTGCCCGCGTCTCGCCCGGCCAATGCCCGAAGATGTCCATGGCCGCGACCAGCGCAAGCGGCGCTAACGCAACCAGGCTCCAGCGGTATGCGGCCTGATCGCTTTGTAAATTCACCAGGAACGGCCGCGCGCAAAGATACACTCCAACGATTGCCAGCACGCCAAAGAGAACCGAATTTGCCCAGCGCCTGCCGGTCCAAAAATCCAGAGCCGCAACCGGCAACAAGACAGCAAAGTAAAGAATGCCTTGATGGTGAGCAAACCAGGGCATCCATTCATAGGGCGGAGCTTTGATCAGGGCAAAGTAGGTGTAGGGGAGAAATGCCAGCAGGCAGTACAACGAAGTCAGGACGAGGTAGGCTCCCCACAGCAATCTCGAAAGAGTGAAAAGCACTTTTCGCAAGGGTGATTCCAATCGTTCCAAGGCCAGCTTTTCCACGAGATAGATGATTGTGACCTGCGGCGCGCGCCAGGGACAAGGTTCCAACGGTCTAAGTACCGTTTCGAAGGTGACGAAAGTACCCTTCTCGCACTGCTCGCCCAAGTTAGAGAATGGAGAATCCCGCGCCGCGGCACAGCGGGGTTTTGGCACCTCCAGAAATCAGGACGCAATCATGCAAGAGCGGCAAGCACGCGCAGGGGCAGCGAAGCGTTCAGCCCACCTGCTGCTGTTCGCCCGCAATTTCTTCAGATTCCCTGCCATGCTGGGGTCGGTCGTCCCCAGTTCCCGCTTCCTGGTCAATGACGTTCTCTCCGCGGTGGATTGGGAACAGGCGCGGGTGATCGTAGAGTTCGGGCCGGGCGTGGGAACGATGACGCGGGAGATCCTCCGGCGCATGCGTCGCGATGCCACTCTGGTGGCGATTGAATTGAATCCTGCGTTTGTGGACTTTCTCGACCAGGAGATCGATGATCCCCGCCTGCGCGTGGTCAATGCTTCCGCCGGCGAGGTGCGGGCCGTGCTGGGCAGCCTCGGCGCCGGGCGCGCCGATTGCATCATCTCCGGCATTCCCTATACCAACATGCCGGAAGCTACACGGCAGGAGATCTTGAAGGAATCACGACAGGCGCTCAGTCCGGAAGGTGCCCTGCTGGTGTACCAATTCACTCGGACCGTCCTGCCCTACCTGGAATCGAGCTTCGGGTCCGTGCGGCAGCGTTTTCAGCTTCTAAACATCTTTCCTGCCCGCATTTTTCACTGCACGCCGTGAGCGGTATCGCGATACTCGGCAAGGCGTAGGTGTTTCCGCGTTCTCTGCGGAAATTCTCCGGGTCCTCTGCGTCTTAAGACTTCAGCATTCAAGAGAATGAAACGCAGAGTTCGCTGAGAAAGCCGCAGAGCACGCAGAGCAACTCCCAGCGCACCAAGCCGGCTTTGGGGATCGCGTTCGAGGACCCTCTAGTTGCTCGGCGCTGTGTTGCTCGCCGTCGTCGGATTGCCCGTGTTGCTGCTGTTCATACGGCTAAGGTGAGGGAAGAACGGCGTGACCTCGAACGGCATTTTGTCGCGAGCCGAGATGATCGCCACCGGCGCGGACTTGATCAGTTCAACCTGGTCATCCCAGGCGTTGAGTTTCAAACGTCCGCCCAAAGGCAAGGCTGCAATCTGGTCGAGCTTGTCGGGATTCAGCGCGGGACCTGATGCCGCGAGCGCTGTCATCCGAACCAGTTGCCCTTTCTGATCGACAAAGCTATTTCCCAGGTGAGGAGTCAGCAGGGCGGTCAGTTGCGGGGCGCGGGCGGAGAGTTCCTTCAGGAAAAGACTGGCGGAATCAAGTTTCTGTGCGTACGGCGACGTCTTCAGCAACTCCATCGCTTTCGCGTCCGCAGCAGTTTCTTCCTCGGGGCTGTGACGGAAGCCAAAGTTCTCATAGGTCGATTGATCGGAAAAAAGCATGCGATCGGTGAAGGCGAACTTGCTGCCCAAATTGTGTCCCAGAACGATGTGCGCCAGTTCATGGGACAGCACCATCGCCAGGCACGCCTCATCGGGAAGGACGTCGATCAGACCACGGCTGACGACGATGGTATTGCCCACGCTGAAGGTCTCCAACTGAGAAGTCAGCATTACTCTCGTCCGCACCGAACCGGACAACGCAATATTGTTGGTGACGATCAGGTTGTTGACCACGGTCAGCAGGATTTTGTCTACGTCGCCCTCCGGGGCGAGAAGACCGGCCTGCTGCAGCCGCTCGATCACGTTGTCTTCAGCCTGCTGTTGCCATTCGCGTTGTGCTTGCAACGGCGATGGGTCGGCGGTGGCCACACTCTCGTCTTTCACCGCATCCACGGTGATCTGTGCCAGTTCGTCTTCCTTGGCTTTTTTCTTGAGATCGTAGCCCCAAATGCGGGTCTGAGCTTTGAACGCCAGCTTGTCCTTGGAGCCATAGCTGAAGTCGCCTTCTTCGCTGTAGATATAGGCCGGCAGCCAATAACCGGGAATGAGGTTCAGGCGCCAGCTATCCATATGGAAGAAGTACGCGTGTTTCGGCCGTGGCACGTAGGTACCGTTGAGCCGGACAATGTTGTAATCCTGATCTTCGACCCAGATGCGGCCCAGAAAACGCCCTTTGCCGGCATCTTTCTTGGGAGTGACGTCGACCACGAAGCAGCGCACTTCTCCGAGAAACTCGCGCCGCACGTACTTGAAGTCGTAATGCGCGCGGTCGAAGTCCTCGCGGTCGGCAAAAATCATCCAGGAAAAGCCCATGGGGTCGTACTCGAGCTTGAACAGCCGGCCGACGCCGCCCAGCAAATTCTTCTCAAAGCTCTCATCTTTGGAAAGATAATCGCGGCGCTCGACGTTCGTAGCCAGGTCAAGACGGCCCAGGAAGTACTGGTCCCCGTTAAGCGATGCGCCCAGTTTGGCGTCAGGTTTCAGGTTCTGCAAATATGTTTCCACCAGCGGAGTGCGGGACTTAAGCATGTTCATCAGCCCATGCTCGCGCTGAATGGCGCGGTCCACCACCTGGTCCGTAGTAGTCGGCGGCGCCATCGGCGCAAGCGCCGCCACTGGAGCATCGCTCGCGGGTGAAGATACTTGCCGCACCGCGGCCGGCTGAGTTGAATTCTGCGTCGCTGGTTGGTTCGGCGCCTGCTGCGCCATGCCGTTGATAGCGATCAGCAGGGAAGCGGTTATCGTCCATTTCCAATTCGTCATGGTGGTCTCTTTTAAATCCTCAATAAGCAAGCTGAAAAACTACGTGCACAATGGAAATTGAATCGACCGCTGCTCCATTGCGCGTGGCCGGCTTGAACTGAATTTTCTTGGCAGCCGCGACGGCAGCCTCATCCAGGCCGTGTCCCAATCCCCGTACGACGCGATTCACTTGCAGCTGACCATTTGCCCCGAACATCACTTCCAGCAAAACCTCGCCCTCAATCTTGAGCTGACGAGCTTCGTCGCTGTAAACCGGGTTCGGTTTAGAAATGATCGCGACCGGAGTCATCGCCGGGCCGTTATCCACCGCAGGTTTGGCAGCAGCAGCATGGGAAACTTCCTGCGTGCTGAATCCCGCGGCCTGCACCGTCGCCGGATTCTTGCGGCTATCGGCTTGGGCGATTCCGCTTCCGAATCCTGCGCTGGCAATCACACCTGCTGTCCCCTTCGCTCCGCCCACGCCGTTTCCGTTGCCCGATCCCGGCGGCAGATCAAACGAGCCCAGGCGAGCCGCGGTCAGGTGCGAGTTTTCTTTTCCGTCGCCGGGCAGGCCGTTGGGGTCGCCAAAGCCGCCAGTCTGCACTTTTTCGATCGGAGCACTGACCGACGTCGGCGCCGAACTGCCGAATGAGCCCGTGTAGATCACTTTCGCCGGAGGAGGTGTGACGGGTTTCAACTGCGGCGGCTTGAAATCAACTTCAATCTTGGGAGGCTCCGCCTCCGGCGGCTTCGGCTTCACCACGATCTCGGCGGGCACAATCAGCTTAGGTTTGGCCAAGGGCCTCGGCGGAGGCAGCGGCGGCGCTGCTGGCTGTGGACCGACTTTCAGTGGCTCAGGCTCCGACTCAGGGAGCGGAATAAGTTCTGTAAAGTGGTCGGGCCGCGCTAGATCAATCCGATCCGGAAACACTAACCTGAGTCCCAGGAACAATAGAACTATAAGAATTTCAACAGTATAGACAGTCGCAAGGCGGCTCCAACTCATCTTCCGCTCAGGCAGAAGGGCCAGCTCGAAACTGTGGGGCGTCGACATTCCAGCTCGCAAAGGGGAATCCCTGCGTGGAGGACAAGGCGCGGGTGACCTCTCCAAGTTACGGGACACAGGGGCAGGGGTAAATGTGTCTGGGGGACTAGTACAAGAGTAACCGCGCAGGCATCAGGCCGTCACTGGCACTTTCGGGGGCGAGTCGTTGGTCTCTATTGAGGACGTGTCCACCGGAGTACAATCACTGGCGCCCGAAAGTGCCGCGTTAGCGGAAACTTGCGGCGGAGGTGACTGATGGCGCAAGTTGGCTTTTTGAGGAAGATGGTTCTCGTCGCATTCTTGGTGGCGATATCCCTCGTGCCGGTCTCGCAAGCAGTGGCGAATGGGCAAGAGCACCGGTTCCGAGGCGCTCCGGACGGACAATTCCCGCAAGGCAGCCTGGTCACTGACGGCGCCGGCAATTTCTACGGTACGACGTTGAATGGCGGGGCCAAATCGATTGGCGCGGTCTTTCGGTGGTTCCTCGGTCAGGGCGGACAATGGACCGAATCTGTTATCTACAGCTTCACGAATGGAGCGGATGGCGAATACCCAGGTGTTTTGATGGTGATCGACGCCAGCGGCAATCTATACGGTACAGCCTACGGCGGTCTGAGGCCGTATGGAACGGTGTTTAGGCTCACGCCAAACGGGGACGGAAGCTGGTCTGAAAGCACGCTGTACAATTTTCAGGACGGCTCAGACGGGGGATTTCCAGGATGGGGACTTACTGCCGATGCCGCCGGCAACCTGATACGGCACGACGGGGGGCGGCGGCTGCTCCGGCGGGATCTGCGGCGGCACCGTGTTCAAACTGGCGCCGAGCGGGAACGGGCAATGGGCTTTCAGCACTCTGTATGCCTTTCTCGCCGGTGACGACGGTGCCGAGCCAAACTGGGTGGTTGCCGATGCGGCTAGCAATCTGTACGGCAGCACCGAGAAGGGCGGCAATATACAGGGGGGGCAGTGCGGGGATCAGGGCTGCGGTACTGTGTTCGAGCTCAGTCCATCCCAAGGCGGAGGCTGGAGCAAAAGTACCATTTACACGTTCAACTTCGGCCTTGATGGTGGATATCCGAGCGGCGGAGTGACACGTGACACTTCCGGCAACTTGTACGGCGAGACCCTCTTCGGCGGGTCCTTTGCGTGCCCAGGGGAGGGTTGCGGTGTGATATATGAACTGACTCCACAGTCAGGCGGCAGTTGGACATTTTCCGTCCCCCACACGTTCAATGGCCTCAACGGTTCGCTGGGCCGGAACCCCAGCGGCGGCTTAACCCTCGACAGCGTGGGCAATCTCTATGGATCGACGGAGAGCGGCGGTGATCTGTCATGCAGCGAGGGCGAGGGCTACGGCTGCGGAAGCATTTTCGAACTCTCACCTGCAGCGGGTGGGAAATTCACCTTCAGGCTTATAGGGTCATTCAATGTCGCTAACGGATCCTATCCGCTAGGAGGGGTCACCGTAGACGCTTCGGGAAATCTCTATGGCACTGCGTCCGACGGTGGCGACCTTAACTGTAATCCACCTTACGGCTGCGGTGTCGTTTTCGAATTCACACCATAACCTTAAGGCTATGCTTGCCGCCGCCTCGCAAACCCGTAGAACACCGGCACACCGGCCAGAATCACCAGGCAGCCGAGGGCCGAATTCCGCAGATTGTCGGTGAAGGTGTAATAGAGCAGCAGCGCCGAGGCGAGAACAAAAAGCGAGGGAACCACCGGATATCCCCACACTCGATAGGGACGCGGAGCGTCCGGCTCGCGGCGGCGAAAAACGAATATCGTGCTGCCGGCGATCATGTAGAAGAGCCATTCGGCGAAGATGGCGAGTGAAAAGAATTGACGGAAGTTGCCTCCCACGAGCAGCAGGATGATCGATAAGACCGCTTGTACAACGATCGCCGCCGACGGTGTATGGAAGCGTGGATGGACCTCCGCCAGCGCAGAGAAAAAATAGCGGTCGCGGGCCACGGCAAACGGCACCCGCGCGCCGCTCATGGTAGTGCCATTCAGCGTCACCAGCATGGAAACGGCCATCGCCGCGGAAACCACACTGGCGCCGGCGTGGCCCCACACCAGCCCGATCGCATCCGAGGCCGGACGCGGCGAAGCCGCAATGGCATCGGCGGGCAGGACATACTGCACAGCGGCGTTCACAAGCATGTAAAGCGCGCCAACCGTGGCGACGCCGACGATGAGAGCGATCGGAATGTTGCGCTCGGGCTGGCGAATTTCCTCTGAGACCATGTTCAGGTCGTTCCAGCCGTCATAGGCCCAGAGGGCGGCCACCAGCGCGGCCATGAATCCGGTGATGCCGCCCTGGGCCGCCGAATAGTTGCCCATGAAGTGACTCCAGCTTCCAGCGCTGTAGCTGAAGCCAATCAAGACAATTCCGAAGATGATTGCGACTTTCAGCACGGTAAACAGAAGCTGAAATTCGCCGGCCTTCTTGACGCCGACATAATTGAGCAGCGAGATAAGAACAGTGGCGGCGATGGCCACGATTTGTCCATAGGTGATTGCGAAAGGCCAACCGATGATGTCGTGAGAAAAAAATGTGAAAACTGAAAATGTTCCCAGAATTCGGACCAGGCCGGTGGTAATGGTCGCAATGGACGCTGGTTTTGCGATCAGAAACCAGGTCCAGGCGTAGAGAAATCCAGGCAGCGGGCCGTAAGCATCGCGCACGTAAACGTACTCGCCGCCGGCCTGCGGCTTCATTGCGCCCAGCTCGGCGTAGGTGAGCGCGCCAAAAAAAGAGAGCATGCCGCCGACAATCCAGGCCAGATACACGAGCCTGGCCGATCCAACCGCTTGCATCATCTCGGCGGGAACCAGAAAAATTCCACTGCCGATAATCGTGCCTACCACGATGGCACAGGCTTGGCTGAGACCGAGCTCGCGCAGCAGACCTGGGCCCCGTTCCGCTGTCTGAACAGGAGTTGGCATCGAGATGAAAAAGTATAAGCGAAAATCTTAAACCGCAGAGGATGCGGAGAAAGGCCGCTGAGAACGCCGAGAATATCTGGGACTTACTCTGAGATCTCAGCGGTTACTCTCGGCGTCCTCTGCGTTTTTAAGACCTTACGGCCTTGCTGTCGAATAGACTGCTCGCAGCGTACCCGACAACCAACGTCACGCACGTCCCGATCGCCACATACCACGTCCAGGGCACGCGAGTTCCCACCCAGAGATAGATTTCCGTTCCGAAGCCAAATAACATCCCCAGCATGACGCCGTTCTGATTGGCTCGCCGCGTCAGTACGCCGAGCAAAAACGCGCCCAGCAGTGCGCCATAAGCCACGGATGCAATCTGCAAACCCACCTCGACCACGCGCCCGACTTTGTGCAGCGAGAGCACAGCTAGCGCAAACAACACCAGACCCCACAACACCGTTGCCAGGCGGGAGAGTCGCAGCCGGCGGCGTTCGTCGGTCTGAGGCCTATGCTGGAGATAAAAATCAATCATCGAAGTGGACGACAGCGAGTTTAACGCGGCGCTCAAATTAGACATCGCCGCGGCCAGGATGGCGGCAATCAGCAGCCCGGAAATTCCATGCGGCATCTTGCTGACGATGAACGTCGGATAGATTCTGTCCGCCTTCCCGAAACTTGCCGACGGCACGCGATAGTAGGCGAACAGCATCACCCCGACGATCAGAAACAAAGCGAACTGGAATAAGATCGCGATCCCGCTCGAGAGCAGCGCAGTAACCGATTGGCGCTGGCTCCGCGCCGCCAGCAGTCTCTGCACGATCAACTGGTCCGTTCCGTGGCTGGCCGTGGTTAGGAAAGCTCCGCCGACAAGTCCAGCCCAGAAGGTATAAGGTCTCCAGAAATCCGGTGTGAAATCGAAAACCCGCAACCTGCCTGTTGCAGCGGCTAGGCTATGAATGGCAGGCCACCCTTCCGGCACCAGGTGGAGAATCGTGAACACACCGACGATCGTGCCGCCGATGTAAATCACAGTCTGGATCACGTCTGTCCAGATCACCGCCGCCAGTCCGCCCTCAAAGGTGTAAATCAGCGTCAGCGCGGTGATCAGCGCTATCGAGGCCACTTCGCCTGTGCCCAGCGCAATTCCTACGACGATCGAAACCGCGTATACGCGCACACCTTCTGCGGCTGCTCGTGTGACCAAAAAGAGTCCTGCCGTCAAAGACCGCAGGCGGCGGCCAAAACGGCGCTCAATGAGTTCGTACGCGGTATAAAGATCGCCGCGAAAGTAGTGCGGCAGCAGCACAAGGGCGATGACCACGCGTCCGACGAGATAACCCAGCACAAGCTGCAGAAACGTGAGATTTGTGTCGTAAGCCAGGCCTGGAATGCTGATGATGGTGAGCGTGCTGGTTTCAGCCGCCACAATCGACAACGCAATCGCCCACCAGGGAATGTTGCGGTCCGCCAGAAAGTAGTCGCGCAGCGAACGCTGGCGTTTGCGGAAGCGCAGACCGAACAGCGTGATTCCAGCCAGGTAGAACGCGATGATCGCGAGATCGAGATTATCCAGCCGCATGGGTCGCCGAAATCGGCTTCTCGAAGTATGCGGCCTTGCCTTCGCTCAGCACTCAATCTGTTCCCAAGGGGTACCTATTTCATAAAGCCGGGCAGCCTCGCAAACCAGACCGAACGTTCTGCCCTTGTGCGTCGAAGACGGAACGACGTCGTGTGATAGAACTACTTTCGTGGGGATCTTTCTCGGCATTGACGGCGGCGGCAGCAAGACTTCCTGCGTAATCGGCGATGAGACTTATGTGCTCGGCAATGGCGTCGCCGGCGCAAGCAACGTGTTGCGAGTTGGTGAGCAGCAGGCGCGTGAGGCCATCACCAGCGCCGTGCGCCAGGCTTGCGTCACGGCCAATGTGCAGCCAAATCAAATCCTGCGATCCTGTGTCGGCGTCGCCGGGGGCGCGAGGCCGGAAGCCACGCAGGCCATCCGCCGCGTGGTCTCGGAACTGGTTTCCGGCGAAGTTGAAGTCGTCGGCGACATGGTCATCGCAATGGAAGCCGCTTCCGGCGTGGGCCCGGGCGTGATCGTCATCGCGGGGACCGGATCAATCGCCTATGGTCGCAACGCTGCCGGTCAGACGGCGCGGGCGGGCGGCTGGGGCTTTGCTATTTCCGACGAAGGCTCGGGACACTGGATCGGCGCAAAAGCAGTGGCCGCGGCCATGCGCGCTTATGACCAGGGCGAGAACACTCCGCTGCTGGAGAGCACGATGAAGGCTTGGGGCGTCAGCACGCGGGAGCAGTTGATCGTGGCCGCGAACGCATCTCCTCCGCCCGACTTTGCCAGCCTGTTGCCGGCGGTGCTCGACGCCCTCCACGCCGACGATCCGACCGCCCACGACATTCTGGCCCAGGCGGGCGCCGAGCTCGCTGCGTTGGCAAAAATTGTGCTCACTCGCCTTTTCGGTGCTGGCGCCGCTGCTCCAGTGGCCATGTCTGGGGGTGTCTTCCGTAATTGTTCTCTGATTCGCCAGGTTTTCTACAATAACCTCCGACTGGACTATCCCAAAGTAGTGGTAAATCCAAGTGTTGTTGATCCGGTTAAAGGTGCATTGGAAATTGCGCGCCGGGGTACCAGGACTACGTAGGAAAAGGTCTTTGCTCCGCGTACTCTGCGAAAGATTCTCTGCGCTCTCTGCGTTCTAAGGTTTTCGCGAACGCAGAGTTCGCTAAGGAATGCCGCAGAGAACGCGGAGAGACATAATCTATGGCTTCGCAGGATTTAGTTCCGACCGATCCCGCGCCTGCCGCGGATCCCGCCCTGACCGAGGACCTCGCGCTGGCCCTGCTGCAGCGGCCCGATCTTCCGCCGGACGTTCTCGAAGACCTCAGCAAGAATGCCGCGATCAACCAACTCCGTAAAGCAAAACTGGCGATTGTCGGACACCCCAAAACGCCGCGTTACGTCTCGCTCGCCATGCTGCGGCAGTTGTTTACGTTCGACCTGATGCGGGTTGCGCTGACTCCGACGGTCCCCGGCGACATAAAGGTCGCGGCCGAGGAGGCACTAATCCACCGATTACCAACCCTGCCTTTGGGCCAGCGATTGTCCCTGGCGCGCCGGGCCTCTGGACGAGTTGCCGGCGCGTTGTTACTGGATCCCGAGCTGCCGGTGCTGCGCGCTGCATTGGAGAATTCCAGGCTGACGGAAACCCCGATCGTGCGAACCTTGATGCGCGAGCAATCGCCGGCAGCGTTGGTCCACGCCGTGTGCCAGCATCCGAAGTGGTCGCTGCGGCGCGAGATCAGAATCGCCCTGCTGCGAAACCGGCACACCCCGCTACACTACGCACAGGAGTTCGCGCGAAGTCTTCCTGCAAGTCTGTTGAAAGAAATCCTGCAGAACTCGCGCTTGTCCGAGGCGGTGAAGGACCGCCTGGAAGAATCCAGTTAACCCCGAACATCCACGGCCCGTGCCTGATTCTCCTTGTCCGTCGCATCCTTGTGCTGCAATAACTGAACCACGACCTGATTCAGCTTCGACCGCACGGCGGAGCGTTCGTGGGCGCGCGTAATGTAACGAACGTGCAGTTCCATACCCGATGGGCCGGAATGCAAGTTGACCGCGGGAATAGCAGAAACCGACCGCACTTTATAACGGCTGGAGACCTTCTCCCATTCTTGTTCAGCCGCGCGGGCATTCGCTTCCGTCTCTTTGGCCACAGCTTTCTGGATGGCGTCAATCAGCGCGGGATCCAGCGTGGATGGCACCGGAATGCGAAGTTCGTCCCAAAGCCACTGCCCGCTGGTCGTGAAATTAAAAAAGTGTCCTTCGATGGCGTAGCTGTTCACAAACGCAACCTTGCGCCCAGTCGGATGGCCGGTCGTCGTCCAGTTGCCGGTCTCCAACAGCACCGTGCGGAGCAAATTAATTTCAATGACTTCACCGACCACTCCTTCAATCTCCACCCAATCGCCGACCCGCAGCCCATTCCTTCCCATAAGAACGAACCAGCCGAAGAATCCGACGATAAAATCCTTGAGCGCGACGGTCAGGCCCGCGCCGGCAAATCCGAGTATAGTCGGCAACTGCTGGGGAGGGCCAAGGATCACCAGCAGAATCAGGAGCACGCCTACAATCTGCACCGCAAAACGGATGACCGCGCGAAGCGTATGCAGGCGCGCGCGTTCCTGACCAACCCCTGCTATGTAGTGATCGATCGTCTGGTCTGTGACATATATGACCAGCAGGATCACCAGAATCCATAGCGCGGATTGGATCATGCCATGCAACGCCGTCCGCTGGTGAGCCTGAACCAGCGAAATCCAGGCGCCGTAAGTCTTCTGCAACTCCTGTTGATCTTGAATCCGCTTGTCGAGATCGGCCAGATTCTTCTGATCGTCGGACAGAATACGCAACGACTTAACTGTGGGGCCGGCGGTTTGAGGCTGGGCTGCACTTCCGGCAGGACCGGAGTTGGGCTGGCCGCGTGACCCCAGAGTCTTGGCCTTCGCCGCAGTTAGTTGTTGGTGCAGAGAATCGTGAGCCTGGTTGAGTGCAGTGGCGAACTGGCCGGCTTCATCGCGCGCTTGGTGTAACTGGGCGATTTTTCCACGCAAGGCGCGCCAGGCATTGAACTGGGCGAGCAGATGTCCGGCCTGATAATTCACTTCCGGAGTATTGGCCGCTGCAGGCTTTTGCTCATCCCCATGCTCGGCTGCCTGGTGCTGATCGAATTGCCGCTGGATCAGGGCTCCCGGGTCTGCACCCGAGCGGACCAGGTCTTCTTTGGCGTCATCCAACTCATCTTGGTCGAGTTCCGATTGGGCCTGGGCTACGTCTAACTGCTCCTGCACGCTGGCCGCACGAGTGCCGCTCGCGCTGGCAGACTGTTTCTTGAGTTCGTCCACGAGGGCCTGATCAGCCTGGACCTGCGTCTGCGCCTGCCCGGCGTGCTCATACAGTTCACGGAACTGAGGCTGGCTCTGCGGAGGATGGTCGGCGGCCTCGCGCGAAGCGTCGTGGAACGCCAGGTCAACCTCGCTGTCGGCCAGCCGCTCTGCCTCCGCGGCGACTTGTTGCTCGTCGGCCCCGGAAGCCAGCCTGCCCATCGCGCGTGCCGTCTGCAGCGGACTCTCGTCCACCAGCGGAGCCGGCCCCATCTTCTTTTGCGCCGTCAGTGCGGGCTGTGCCGGGCCCAGATCCCGCGTCAGGAAGGACCCAACCAGCATAGCCGCCACCAGCGCCAGCAGTCCAAGCGTGATCAGCCAGTGGCGAGATTTGGTTAGAGTTGGCATTGCTATTGAGTCTGTCGGCCATTATACGGTGTGGTGATGCTCGTGCAGGGACGGGTCTCTGACCCGTCTAGGCCGAGCGCAGCTGGCGGCTGCGTGCGCCGCCCTCAGGCTTAGTCATGTTGAGCGAAGACTGTGCTTCACGCAGTGAAGCATCGGCGAGTCGAAACATCTCTACCCCAAGTGAGTGCTAACTATAGGGATTCTTCGACCCCGCAGGCCCATTCGCAAGCGAATCAGCCTGCTCCGCTCAGAATGACCGATGGGAGGAAGGGATGTGAGTGTAGGCGCGCCCGTCTCGCGCGTGCGAAAACCCATCCGCTCTACGGCGCCCAATCCGCAATAAAGATATTCGTCTCGTGCGGCGCTTTGGCGTTGCGATTCGAGGCCCAGACCAGCTTCTTGCCATCGCGGCTGAACATGGGAAATCCGTCGAAGCCGGGACTATAGGTGATTTGCTCCAGGCCTGTGCCGTCGGCATTAATCGCATAAAGCTCGAAATTTCCCATACCGCCGGTCGATCCCTGGTTGGAAGAAAAAATGATGCGCGTGCTGCCCGGGAAGAACGCGGGCGCAAAACTGGCCGCGTTCAAGTGAGTGATCTGGCGCTTGTCACTACCGTCGGCCTTCATCATCCACAATTCAAGCGTAGTCGGGCGGATGAAGCCTTGCGCCAGCAGTTCCTTGTAATCTTTGATTTCTTGTTCCGATGTCGGATGGTATGCGCGATAGACGATCCATTTGCGGTCCGAAGAAAAAACTGGCCCGCCATCGTAGCCAAGTTCGTGGGTGAGCTGTTTGACGTGCTTGCCGTTCGCGTCCATGGAATAAATGTCGAGATCGCCGTTGCGCATAGAGGTGAAGACCAGATTCTTGCCATCCTCGGAAATCGTCGTCTCCGCGTCGTAGCCCGGCGTGTGCGTGAGTTGCTTCAGGTTCGAACCATCGGCATTGGCGGTAAAAATGTCATAGCCGGCGTAAATGGCCCAGACGTATCCCTTGGAGAAATCGGGACGCGGCGGGCATTGCGGATCGGCGAGGTGGGTTGAGGAATAGAGGATCTTCTTGCCATCGGGGAAGAAATATCCGCAGGTGGTGCGGCCTTTGCCGGTCGAGACCATGTGAACGTCCGAACCGTCGATGTGCATGGTGAACATCTGGTCGCATTGCACGTCGCCGTGGGTGGACTGAAAGATGAGCTTCTTGCCATCGGCGGAAAAGTAAGCCTCGGCATTCTGACCGCCGAAAGTCAGCTGGCGCACGTTGCGCAGATGCTTCTCTTGCGGTGTGGCGAGGTCGGGAGTTTGTGTCCAGGCGAGGCCCGCCGTTAGCAACAACAGGGCAATGAGAGATTTCATGACTGTGGGATTGTCGCAGCGATGGCCGAGAAATTCAAAATCGGCTTCTAGCTCTTGGCTACTAGCTTCTAGCCAATCGCACTTGGTTCTTAGCCAGAAGCTAGAAGCTAGAAGCTAGAAGCTCTACACGCTTTTCCGAAAGTGCTCGAGAATCGCTTCCGCCTGATTGCGTGTCACAACCGCTGACAAAGCAGCCGCATCGGCTTGTTTCACGGCCTGAACGCTTCCGAAGTGTTCCAGCAGGCGGCGGGTAGTGCCGACGCCCACGCCGGGGATTTCCTGCAATTCCGTGGACCGATCGCGCATCTGGCGGCGCTTGCGGTGGAAGGTCACGGCAAAACGGTGGGCTTCGTCGCGGATGAGTTGTACCAGGTGCAGAACCGGAGAGTGATGGTCGAGCACGACCGGCTCATTTTCTTGGCCGAAGACATAGATGATTTCTTCGCGCTTGGCAATCGCCGCCAACGGCTGATTGATAATTTCGAGCGACGCCAGGGCTTCAGCCGCGGCGTGCAACTGGCCGAGGCCGCCATCAATCAGCACCAGGCTGGGCAGCGGTTTCTTTTCTTCCTGCAGGCGCCTGTAACGGCGGGTGACAACTTCGCGCATGGAAGCGAAGTCATCCACGCCATCCACGCTGCGAATGATGAACTTGCGGTAGTCGGATTTCTTCATGCGGCCGTCTTCCCACACCACCATCGAGGCAACCGTTTCCGCGCCCTGAATATGGGAGATGTCGAAACACTCAATGCGCCGCGGCCGCTCGGGCAAAGCGAGCGCGTCCTGCAGCGCCTCTTGGATCTGCCGCTGGTTGGGCTTCATGACGCGGAAGCGCTGATCGTAGGACTGCTTGGCATTGTTGCCCGCCAGGTCGATGAGCGAGCGCTTGTCGCCGCGCTGCGGAACCACGATGTGTACCCGTGTGGCGCGGGCGCCCTCGCCCGCGAGTTGCTCGGAAAGCAGGTCTTCAAGCGATTCGCGATCTTCAAAATCCACGGGCACATAAATGTTGAGCGGAACATACGGCTGGCCGATATAGAGCTGTGTGAGGAGAGCAGAGAAGAATTCACCGGGATGGAAACTGGCGAGTTCTGTGCCCTCGTCTATGCCAGGAGTGATTGCATCACCGTGGAAGGGCACGGCTTCAGCCGTGCCGCTGGCTCGCTCTACATCTTCGGGCTTTAGCCCATGAGGTTCAGATTCCGGCAGTTCCTCCCAGAAGAACTCGCGGCGATCGAGCACTCGTCCGCCGCGCATGTGGAACAGATTCACCGCCAGCATGTCGCTTTCGTAGTGATAGCCGAAGACGTCGGCATCGTCACCCTCGGCGGCGGCAATTCTTTGTTTCTCCTGCAACTGCTCGACCGTGGAAATCAAATCCCGGTACTTGGCCGCCCGTTCATATTCTTCAGCTTCCGCCGCTCTAGCCATGCGCTCACGCAACGACCGCGAAAGATCGGTCGGCCGGCCTTCGAGAAACATCTTCACGTCATGAACCGCTTCCTGATATACCTCGGGCGTGGTCAGTCCTTCCACGCACGGTCCCAGGCAGCGCTTGATGTAGAACTGCAAACACGGCCGAGGATGATAGCGGCTCAAGTCCACCTTGCACGACGGAACCAGAAAATGCCGGTGGATCAGGTCCACAATGCGATAAGCCAGGTTCGCGGGGAAGTACGGACCGTAATATTCACTCCCATCTTTGCGTAACCGGCGGGTTACATAAACCCGCGGGAAGCGCTCTGCCAGCGTGAGCTTCACATACGGATAAGTCTTGTCATCGCGAAGCAGAATGTTGAAGCGCGGCTGCTTCTGCTTGATGAGATGATTTTCGAGCGCCAGCGCCTCTTTGTTGTTGGCGACGACGATGTAGTCAACGTCCACGGCCTCGCGCACAAGGGTGCCGGTTTTGGCGTCCTCGACGCGGCCGGAATGGAAGTAAGACGCAACCCGGCTGCGCAGGTTCTTGGCCTTGCCTACGTAGATGACCTCGCCTTCGGCGTTCTTGTAGAGATACACGCCAGCGGAGGTCGGCAAGCTACGAATTTTCTGCGGGAGGTCCATCTTCAGAAGGTCTCTTCTATTTTATCGTCCTTGTTTGCCCATCTTGTGTGTGCTGCCCGTTCAGGTAGTGGTTCAGTTTGCCTTGTCATCCCGAGCCGCCTTCTGTTGGCGAGCGAGGGATCTGGGCGCGCCATGCGAATGCTTCGCGCTCTTTGCGAAGCACCAAAATCGCACGTTTGGCGCGCATCCATATCGGCAAACTGAGCCGCTGCCGGATTCAGAGTTTCTCGCCAAACTCCTTTGGCCCAACCGTATAAAATTTCCCTGAATCCATGCCTGTTTGCTCTACTCTGAAGCCTGATCCTAACCGGCCAACTCTAACATCACCCCTAGCATCAATAGCTTAACTAACCGAACCGGATTTCGGACGGTTGGCAGTGCTCGTGCTCAAGTAGAATCGAAATTGACCGGACTTATTCAGAAGGACCAGTTCTGTGCCCAGGGAATTCGAGGCAGGAGGACCCTACACCTATGAATCGCACTTCGTTAACTATTTTGCTGGCAGTCACCATGGCGGCGACGGTGGGCTGCGCCACCAAGAATTATGTCCGCCAAGAGACCACGCCGCTGATCAACAAGACCAATGAACTGGACGACATGACCGCCAAGAATTCGCGCGACATCAAGGACGTGGATGCGCGAGCGCAGGCCGGCATCCAGCAGGTGCAGGCCAAGGCCGCGGAAGTCGATCAGAAGGCGCAAGCCGCCGGGCAGCAGGCCAGCCAGGCCCAGACGATGGCGGACAACGCAACTCATCGCGTCGACACGCTGCAAAACACGGTGGCGAATCTGGACAACTATCATGTCGTGAACGAGGCCGCGGTTCACTTTGGCTTTAACAAGGACACGCTAACCAAAGAAGCCAAAGCTGACCTCGATCAACTGGCCAGCAGTGTTCCCAACACCAAGGGCTACATCATCGCGGTGGAAGGTGGAACGGATTCGACCGGCCCAGCCGATTACAACTACGAGCTAAGCCAGCGCCGCGCGGACGCCGTCATTCAATATTTAGCCTCGCAGCACAACGTTCCGGCCTACAAGATTTACCTGATCGGTTTGGGCAAGGACAAGCCGGTAGAGTCGAACAACACCCGCGAAGGCCGCGCCAAGAATCGCCGCGTGGATGTGCGCCTGATGACCAACAGCACCGAGGGTGTGACTCCGGCGCAGGCTCCGTCCTCGACCGGCCAGGCTACGCCGCCGGGACAATAAACAGTTTTCCCTCCTCCCCGGAGGACTTCGCCAACGCCGGCCATTCCACTCCCCCCGGGAATGGCCTTTTTTCTTAGAGCGAAGAATTGGCTCAAGAGAGGCGACCGGAGAGAGCTGGTCAATGAGTTTACCGGCGGTTATTTTGCAGGGACTCATCGGTTCGACGTTATAATGTGGCGCACATGTCTCTTGCGTCTGGCACCAGACTTGGTCCCCATGAGATCATTGCGCCGCTTGGCGCAGGTGGAATGGGCGAGGTCTATCGAGCGCGCGACACCCGGCTTGATCGCAATGTCGCCATCAAGATTCTTCCTTCGCACCTCTCTTCTAATCCTGATCTGAAGGTGCGGCTCGAGCGCGAAGCGCGGGCCATCTCATCACTTCAGCATCCTCACATCTGCGTGCTGCACGATATCGGCCACCAGGACGGGATCGACTACCTGGTGATGGAGTATCTGGAAGGCGAGACCCTGGCCGACAGGCTGCGCAAAGGTCCGCTCCCGGTAGAGCAGGCGATCAAAATCGGGATCGAGATCGCCGATGCCCTCGACAAAGCCCATCGCCGCGGGATCGTTCATCGCGACCTCAAGCCGGGCAACATCATGCTGACTGCTGGCGGCGCCAAGCTGATGGACTTCGGCTTGGCCAAGCCCGCCGGACTGACCCCCGCCGGCAGCGCTGAACTAGATAGCCTCTTCTCGCCTTCCAGTCCCACCAGCCCGCTCGCAGTACCCACGGGTGGGGCAGCGCCCCTTACCGCTGCCGGCACGATTATCGGCACTTTTCAGTACATGGCGCCGGAGCAGATCGAAGGAAAAGAAGCTGACGCTCGTTCCGATATCTTCGCCTTCGGCGCTGTGCTCTATGAAATGTTGACGGGCAAGCGGGCATTCGAAGGTAAGTCGCAAATCAGCGTGGCCTCGGCGATTCTGGAGAAGGATCCGGAACCGATCTCAACCGTGCGCCAACAGATTTCGCCTGCCCTCGAACACGTAATCTCACGTGCTCTCGTCAAAGATCCGGCCAAGCGTTGGCAAAGCGCAGGTGACATCGGTGCAGAGCTGGAATGGGTAGCCAGTTCAGGGGCTGCCCTCAGCACAAGTGCAGGTTCTGCTAACAGCATTTCACGCGGGTCGAGGGAACGCTCGCTACTGGGAATCGCAGCCGTCGTAGCGGTACTAGCGCTGATAGCTCTCGCTATCGCCCTCTGGAAGAAGCCTCCAGCAGGTACACGTCTGGTTGCTTCCATCCCACCGCCAGAGGACGCTCCATTCCAATTAATCGGCGATGTCGGCGCTCCGCCCGTTCTCTCGCCGGACGGCCTGAATCTCGTCTTCGGGGCTGGAGATCGCATCTGGATCCGCTCTCTCGAATCCGGCGAGGCGCACCCGCTGGAAGGAACGGAGAACGGCACATTTCCTTTCTGGTCGCCTGACGGTCGCAGGATCGCATTCTTCTCCGCCGGAAAGCTAAGGGTGATGGACGTAGTTGGCGGTGCTCCCGTACCGCTCTGCGATGCCTCGAACCCGCGTGGCGGATCCTGGAGCGCCAAAGGTGTGCTGCTTTTCACGCCCAACATTCGCGATGGCCTGTACCAGATCCCTGCTTCCGGCGGTACTCCGGTCGCCGTCACCAAGGTGGACACTTCTAAGCACAGCACGCATCGCTGGCCTCAGTTCTTGCCGGATGGCGATCACTTCATTTATCTGGCCATGAATCACGCGGGGCAACGAGAGTACAGCGGCATATATCTCGGTTCTCTGAGCACCGCGGGATCGCCAGGCAGATTGTTGGTCCGCGCTGATGCTAACGCGCTTTACGTGTCTGGCTACATGCTGTTTATGCGTAAGTCGGACTTGATGGCACAGCGCTTCGAGCTTGGTCGGATGGAGTTGCAAGGCGATGCGGTGCGCCTGGCCGAAAAAGCACTGAATGATCAGGGGATTTGGCGAGGAGCGTTCAGCGTCTCCAGCAACGGACTGTTGATTTACGCGAGTGGCGCGAATTCCGCCGCTGAGGGCCAATTGACATGGTTTGACGACAATGGAAAAGTCCTCGGCACCCTTGGAGAACGCGGCAACAACGATCCGCGCATCTCGCCGGACGGGCATAGGGTGGCGCTCGTAAAATACGGCGGGCCGAACCCGGAGGTCTCGGTTTTCGACACCGCCAACGGCCTGCGCACCCGCCTGAGCACGGAGGCTGCCGGCACCACTCCCGTGTGGTCTCCAGACGGCAAGAACATTGTGTACATGGAAATCCCGGCCAACACCAACAAGGCGCGTCTGGCAGTGCGGGCGGCGGACGGAAGCGGAGAGGATCTCCTGCTCTACCAGGAGGACCAGTGGCAGTCGCCCAGCGATTGGTCTCCTGATGGCAAGTACATCCTTTACAACCGTGGCGAGCCCGGGGCCTCCCACATTTACGTCATGCCCGTTGCCAAGGGCGAGAAGCCGTTTCCGTTTGTAGCGACACAGGACTGGGAGCGTGACGCGGTGTTTTCCCCAGATGGTCATTGGGTCGCCTATACATCCCGTCAAACCGGCAGGGATGAAATCTATGTGGCTCCCTTTCCCGGAGCAGGCCAGCGGGCACAGATCTCATCCAGCGGAGCGGGTACCCCACGTTGGCGGCACGATGGCAAGGCTCTCTACGCGGTCAACTCGGTCAACGAAGAAGATGTCCTGGAGTTCCCGATTAACACTGCCCACGGTACGATCCAGACCGGCGATCCCAAGTTTCTGTTCCGCACCGCCGTCGGACAGACGCTGTTGTATAGCGCGGGGTACGATGTCGCACCCGACGGGCGTTTGCTCATCAACACTTTGGGAGAGTCGCGGGCCGGAAGCCGTCCGCTCACGCTGGTGGCGAATTGGCCCACAGCACTCGCCCACTGAACAAGGCTCTGCAGAGCAGATCTCGACATTGATCATTCGCTTTGTGGAATGGTGTTTCGAAGAGCGATAAAATCAAGTCATGCGGATGTTGGTTTCAGTTCTGTTCGCAGCATTGTGGCTCGGAGGATTGGCGGCAGCTCAAACCACCTCGCCGCCCGATCAAAACCAGCGGAGCCAGTCAACCCCGCAATCGGATCAGGAAAAATCTATTGATCGCAGCCGGGAAGCCGGCGAAAGCTCCAGCCGCGACACACGCATCGATCTGAGCCCGCCGAAAGACGATGCTAAGAACCATCCCAATAGTCGCGGCGCCCGGCCCGATGCTGCGGGCGACACCGACACCAGCGACGTCGGAGAACTCCACCCCTGGAACCCTTACCGGGCGGCCAAGGATGACGAGGTCGGAGACTTCTACCTCAAGCAGCAGAATTACAAAGGAGCGATCGCACGATACCAGGATGCGCTGCTCTACAAGAACAACGACGCCGTGGCCAACTTTCGCCTGGGGCAGTGCTTCGAAAAGCTGGACCAGCCGGATGAAGCCATTGCCCACTACCAGGCGTACTTGAAAATCCTGCCGGAAGGGCCCTACGCGAAGCAGGCAAAGAAGGCTCTGGAGAAGTTAGGCGCCCCGCAAAAGCAGATCTCAGAGAAAGCGACCTCGAAGCCATAGCCAGCAGTGGCCCGCGAAAACTACTTCTCCACGCGAATGAAATCGCCGGTGCTGGCGTTCACCGCTACGCGCAGCTTGGCATCGTCGCGGCTCGTGCCGTAAATCACATGCCAGATCAGTTCGTTGGTGGCCCGGCTCCAATCCAGCGCATAGAGGATGGGTGTGTCCGCGTCTTTCTCCAGCAGCTTGTCGCCGCCATGTTTCTGCGCCACTTCCAGCGCTTTGTCGGAATCGACCTTGAAGAAGGCGATGTCAAAGACCTGGGTCGAGGAATTGTTGGGGCTGTAGTTGTCCTCGGTTCCGGGGGTCACTCCCCGCGAGGGAGCATCCGGCGCATCCGTGCCCGACCACACGTAGGGTTTCACGCTGCGCTGCGCGGGCGAAGCGAACGACGCGCGCCACACATCGGCCTTGCCGTCCTTGCCCTTGGAATCGGCGGTGGGCTGGGACTCCAGCCGGAAGGGTTGCGCGTCGCGCGCCCATCCGTGGGCGGCGACGTATAGCTTCTGGCAGGCCACGCGTCCAGTCTCAAATTCCGCTGCTTTCGGTTGAGGTTTTTCCGTTGCCGCCGGTTGCGAGGGTTCCGAGGAGCATCCCGCCATCAACAACAGTGCCATCACCGCCGTCAGCAGTTTCTTCATAGCGCCTTCCTAAGAGCGTGAAATTTTGCGACCGTGGATGTCGCGGTTCATTCTACTAGAAGCGGAGAATTTCGCCATGGATTCCCATCTGCAACGATTACAGGACGCACTGACCGCGGCGATGCGTGGCATGACAGCGGAACAACTGACGTGGCATCCAGAGGGTAAATGGAGCGCGGCGGAGGTGCTGGAACATCTCTACCTCAGTTACCGCGGAACGGTGAAGGGGATAGAGCGTTGTTTGCAAGCAAAGAAACCGCTGGCGAGAACTCCTACGCTGCGGGAACGGTGGATGACCACGGTTGTGGTGGGCATAGGCTTCATGCCAAGCGGACAAAAGGCCCCCCAAGTTGCGGTTCCGCGGGGAATACCGGTGGAACAAGTGTCAAAGGGAATCGCCGCCCAAATCGTCGCCATGGACGACGCCCTTCAGCGATGTGAAACGCAGTTTGGCACGCGAACTCCCGTGCTCGACCATCCGATTTTAGGACCGTTATCCACGCGGCAGTGGCGAAAACTTCACTGGGTGCACGGGCGGCATCACGTGAAGCAGATTTGGAAACTGCGGGAGCAAGGAGTTTCCAGGAGTTGAGAGATTCGGCCTCCGGCCAGAGCCGGAGACCGAAATCGTGATTCTCTACTGTTTTTCCTGATCTTCCGCGGACTGCGCCTCTCGCGAGGAGGACGGCACTCCCGCTTTGCGTGCCTCCTCCTGCATCTCGCTCAGTTTCTGCTTGGCCTCGTCCACGGCCTTCTGCTTCTCGGCGATCTTCTGTTTGTAGTCCGCGTCTTCCTTGTCCCACGCGGCCTCGTTGCGCAAGCGGTCGCCGGCATCGCCGTACATGGCGGCAGCGCGCAGGCGATATTCACGCTGCGCGACGTCCAGTTCGCGGCTCAGCAGGTCGACCTGTTGCTGTTGCCCGGTGATCCTCTGCTGCCACTGGTCATATACGACCTGACGCTGTTCTACCGATTGACCAGGCTGGGCTTGAGGCATCTGCGGCGCATTGCCGGCTGCCTGAGCGCTGCCCGGTAAAGCGGGTGGAGCTGCGGCGGACGATCCCCCGACGACGCTGAGTTTGGTGTCGGTGGGCAGGTTGTCATTGTCGAATTGCTTGGCCGCTAGCGCCTTTTTGTCTTTGCGCACGGTTCGGGCATAGCTGCCCAATGACGGCTCCGCCGTAGCGTTAGACTGACTGCCGACAGCCTGCGGCGCCGGCGTTTGCGGAGCCGCAGCCTGCACACTCGAAGTTTGCGGGGCCGAGGTCTGCACGGGCGAAGTCGGCGTGGCCGCAGCCTGCGCAGGTGCTGCCTGCGAAGCTGGACTTTGCGCGCCCGCCAAACTGACGGTCGCGCCTGCAAGAACGGTTGTTGCAAGCCAAATATAAGAGATTCGCTTCATTGTTGTTCCATCCTTCATGCCGATTGCTCCTCCAGGGGGAATCGGCAAAGATAAATTCAGGCTCCAACCGCCCTCGCCGACGCCTTTGCTCCGGCCAGAAAGCCGCCAAGGGTACGGTCCAGTTGCGCCGCTTCGGAAATGATGTTGGCCGCTAAATGCTGCGCCTGTTGCGGCTCGCGGCCTGCGGCCAATTGCCGGGCATAGCCGGAGATTGTGGCCAGGGAAGTTCGCAGGGTCAGGGCCATCTCCGAAGAAATTTCCCGGCGAAGTTCCTGCTGTCGCTGCAGCCGGGCAATTTCTGTCTTGTCGTTGATCAAGCAAGCCACGCCCACCGCATCTCCCGATGGCGCGGATACAAAAGTCAGCTGGATCTCCAGGTCGCAGCGGTCGCCGGACGGGGTGACGTACTGCGCTTGCAAAGCTTGCGTGGGGACATCGCCGCGCAAGCTGGCCTCAACCAGTGCCGCCAGTTCCTGCTGCGAACCTCGGTCAGAAATAACCATGGCATCGCGGAATATCTGATGCACGCTCATCCCGACCGGGGAGGCAAATCCAAGAATGCTCTTCGACGCTGCATTGGCCTGGCGAACCAAACCGTTCGGCGTGACGAACATGACCCCGCTCGAAAGATGCGACAGCACGGCTGCGCTGATGGTTTCGGAGGTCTTGGTCCGGCGCCGTTCCGCCTGTTGGGCACTCTGCACTTCATGCTTCTGCTGTTTCAGTTCCTGGATCACGGCATGGTAGGTCTGCAGCGGCAACGATTCTTCCTGTGGACGGCTTTCATCCAGCGAAGCCGGTTGCATGAAAGCCTTGCGCAGGCGGCGCAACAGCACGATCGCAGCCAGGCAGGTAAATGCCGAAACAAACAGCGCGAACGCCATGCGCAGCATCATGGGGTTGCTCAACAATTTCATGGCAACCTCCAATACCAGCGCAGCAATTGGTTGCCAAAGAACGTGGCGACCATGGCCATGGCACCCAGAAAGACGCCGAACGGCATAGGGAAGCGCCGCAAGGCAATGACGGCCGATCCCCAGGCGCGCTGCCGTGCCTCGCGGGCGGTCTCATGACGGCGTTGCATTCGCCGCTGCATGCGTTTCAACCAGACGGCTGCGACGGTCCACAGTCCAAACAGCGAACCAGCAATCGATCCCGCAAAAATGGTGAAGATGGTGAGCCGGATTCCCAGAAATGCGCCGACCATTGCCATCAGCTTCACGTCCCCGAAGCCCATCCCTTCAATGCCGCGCGCGCGAAAATAAATCGCTCCCGCGCCGTAAATAAACGAAGCTCCAACCGCTGCCCCGACAAACGAATCGAGCAGCGAAATCCCGCGCCACGATGCGCCTGCGCCAGGCGCCGAAAACAGTCCGGGCAGAAGTTCTGACACCAGGTCGTTGACCGGGACTACGAGGCTGAACAGCAGTCCCAAACCCAGACCTGGCAGCGTCATCCAGTCGGGCAATAGCTGAGTCTCAGCGTCGGTAAAGATTAGGCCAAGAAGCAAAAACCCGAAAACGCAGAACTTTAACGCGGCCAGGGTCAATCCAAATTGTCCGTAGCAGGCCAGGAAAAGTCCCGCCGTAAGCAACTCCACCACCAGGTAGCGCGGCGATATCTTGGCATGACAATGGCGGCAGCGTCCGCGCAGAGCCACCCAACTGAAGACTGGGATGTTATCGTACCAGGCAATTTGCCGCTGGCAATGCGGACACGCCGAGCGCGGATGAACCACCGACTTTCCTAACGGCAGCCGATAGATACACACGTTCAGAAAGCTGCCGAAGGCCAGCCCGAAGGCGAAAATTGCCGCTGCCAATACCAGGTCCACCGTTACCCTTTGCTAAACCTTGAGTTGTGCTGGTTTCAACCCGATTATAAGGCGCGTCCCGGCTTGGAACGCAGGGTACTAAAGTCAGTGTACAGAAGGGCAATGGGTCGCAAGCTATAGTTCCGGATGTAGTTAGGAGGGCGTCGGGTCTTCCGCGAGCTTTGGCCACAAAAAAGGCACGCTCTCTTGAGCGTGCCTCGAGACCTGATCGGCCGTTTACTTGGCTTGCAGCGACTCGATGTACTTGGTCAGATTCGCGACCCGTTGCTGCACTTCGCCTTCGTGGCCGTGGCTCATGCCCCAGAACAAGTTGCCCCAAACCGGCATTTCCTGCGTGCCGTGGGCTGCCAGGTTGCTCTCGCCGCGGATGGTGGCTGCCACTTTCATGTCGGGAAACTTGCCGCCATTGTGCTTGCTGAGCAAGGTGAGGTTCGTCGGAACCGCCTTGAGCGCCGCAGCCGCTGGGCCGTTGCCTTTTCCATCCGTACCGTGACAGACCGCGCAATAGGCCTTGAACATCTCCGCACCGGAGGTGGGCGAAGTCGCCGTCACCGGAACCTGCTTGATGGTGGTCTGCGGCTGGTTTTGTGCGCTAACCGTCGCCGCCAATAACATAAGCACTGCAAACATCCACACGAACTTTGCAACCCGCATGATATTTCCTCCTATGACTGCCGACTGCAAGAGAGCTATAAGAACCCTACCTTGTAAGTGTAGGTGGGAATTGTACGACTGGCTGTGAGATATGTCACTACCGGGCGTGACCGGGCGGTGGAAAAAATGAGGGCGCGCAAGTCCCGCGCCCCTTTCTAGGCAGTTACTTTCGGTTACTAATTCAGCTTTTGCCGCCCTGCATCCGGGTTTTGGCTGGTGGCCACCACCGTCACCGGGGCCTGCAAGGTGAAATTCAACACCGTTTCCGAAGCCAGCTTGATCTGCTGGCTCTTAGTGACAGCCTGGGCACCTGCCCCCAAACCACCGCCAGCCGCGGCGCCAATGGCCGCACCTTTGCCGCCTCCGGCGATTGCGCCAATAATGGCGCCGATGCCCGCGCCCGCCCCAACCTTCTCAGCCGTATTCTTGCCGCGCGAGCTGCCCTGCTTCTTGTATTGGTCGGTCTGAATGTTGTAGGTCTGGCCGCCGGAGGTGATGCTGTCCAGTTGCAAGATAACCTGCGACTGGCCAGCAAACTTGCCTGCGCTCTTGACGTCGACCAGGTGACCCTGCACGTCAACGCCTGAGGGGACAACCGTGTCTCCGTTCACGGTGATGGGGGTATTCAAAGTTGCGTGGATCACATCGCCCGTTTGGTTTTTCTCGCTATCAATCGGATCCACCAGCCGCACCGACAAGGCCGTGCCCGACGCGATTGTAACTTTCGGAGGCGGCGGCGGCGGAGGTGGCGGTGGCGAAGGTGTCTGCGCCACCGGCGCTGGTGTCGGCTCAGGCGCTGGAGGCGGCGTGTTGTTTGCCATGGAAGACGAATCATCCTGCGGCTGAGCTTTATGACGCCGTTTGGCAGCGGCGGACAGCTTCGGTTCTTCTGCCGGCGGCGGCGGTGTCGCTTGGGCAGTCTGCGCCGGCGGACCGACTTGCAGATTGTTCACCACCTGTTTCACACCCGGCTCCGATGAGGCATAGCGAGCGGCGGCATCGCGCTGGGCATCATTGTCCACGTCGCCAGACAGCGTCACCGTGCCGCCAGCCGCTTGCACCCCGATCTGCTTGCCCTGCAGGCCGGAATCGGCATTCAGTTTGGCCTAGATATCGCTTGCGACCTGAGCGTCATTGGGGGCTTTCGAGCAGCCCACCGCGGCCATCGTGGCCATAAGAACTGCCGCGCCGAGATAGAAAGATACTCTCGCCTTCATACCAATCACTCCTCCAATGTCATGGGATCCTGTATGTCTAGTTTAGATGCAAACTTGCCGCAATTTCCTGAGAATTTTTGGCGTGCCTTGTCATCCCGAGCCGCCTTCTTTTGGCGAGCGAGGGATCTGGGCGCGCCGTGCGAATGCTTCGCGTACTTTGCGAAGCACCAAAATCGCACGTCCTGGCGCGCATCCTTGTTGGCAAACTGCAGCACTCCCAGAATTTGTGGCCAGAATGATCGTGCTACGAGGTCTGAGTATGGCACTGCAGTCCCGGCGTGGGTTCTCCAACAGTGCTTACTTCCAGTGCTTACTTCTGGTGCAGAAATTTGTAGTCGAGAATACTGGCGGCCAAACCAGCGGTTTCTTCTGCAACCGGTTTGTCTTTCGCGTCTCTCGCGGCAATGACGCGTCCCTGGCAGAGGACCGTGCTGTTCTTCTGCCCGGAAATCTCCTCCGGCATTTCGAAAACCATTTCCACCAGAGTGTTGTCGGGGAAGCGTTGCGGGCCGCGAAATAGCAGGCCCGACTGGCTCAGGTTCTCAATCGTTCCCTCGTACCAATTTCCCAGGTTTTTCACCCGGTAGCGCAGCGGCGTGTCCAGCTTGAGGCGGCGGGCACGCGGCACCCACGTGGGTTTGCGGGTGCGGCTTCGGCTGCGGCGCGTGGCAATGCCTTCACTGGTCGCGGCGCTACGGTCCACGCGCTCAATACGGCGCATGGAGTTCCAGTCATACTTGTATTCGGCGGCACAAAGCAGGCAAACCTGGTAATAGTCGCCATCGGCCGCCCGCCGGGGCCAGGAAAACTCGTGCGAGCAACGACCTAACATGAGAACGTCCAATAACTTCTGCGGCATGATCGTATTTCCGGGTGCGACCGCCGGAAGCCTCATCATGTACCGGCCCGCTCACTTTGGGTAGGTTACTAACGTGTATTCACGCAACCCGGCGGTTTCGTTCCGCTTAGCATCGCAATTCACCGGAATTTCGGAGGATGATCTACCTGGGCTTCGCAGTCTCTTTCTCATGCTTGATCAACAACCGGATTGCTGCATGGTAGGTGGCTAGATAAAAGTGAAACATCCACGAGTACCAGATAGCTTGATCATAGTTCGCCTTTTGTTTTGGGTCATGGTGGCGAAGGGCAAAGTTGTTGGCAATTTCGAAGATCGCAGAATCGTCCTTGCGATCTAGAATCTTCGCCAATTGCTTACTCCTCTTGAGCCACTCGAATACATCGGCGAGGTCGCGAATTGCCGCCTTCTTTTCTTCAAGGGATAGATGCCGATTTCTCCATTTGACGATAGCGTTGCGCACCTTGCTGTCCACATTAAGCTCGTCATAGGGAACTATCTCTGCATCCAATATGTGCTGAAGTCCGTCCGTGCCGAGCGCCAGAATCGTGCCCTCTTTAGTCAGTTCGAACCGAGACTTGTAGTCGGCTAGAAACGCGTTCGCATCCCTCCTGAATTCGGCGGCACCTGCCTTTTTGTCATATTTGTCGTAATCGGCGTAGTGGTAGCCGGTTTCGCTTTCCATGTCGACAAGATCTCCGGGGCGGGAGACATGATCGTAAAGAAATTCAAGCGCTTCAAAAATATGGTCCTCGGTGATGTCGTGCGCAGGCCACTTTGTAACCGGGAACATTTCAAACGAAAGGGACATGGCTGCCTTATGCTTGATCGCGTCAGGGAGATAATTTGTTGTAATTCCCACTTCTTTGAAGTAGTCGCTGTCGCGAAAGAATAGGTATAGGTGCTGAAGTTTGCGATACAGGCCTTCGAGGGTGAGTTTCCCCGGCTGCTTTCTCGCGGTGTAGTAACGGCGTACCGGAGGCAACGGCGCAGATTCAAGCAGCCGATCCGCAATTTCTCGACACTTTTCCCTCAGCGGGGAGCTGTTTTGTCGGTACTCCACTAAATCCATCAGGAGCTTGCCGACGACGTGATCCGGCTGGCTGGCCCAGAAGTGGCGTAGTCGGCTTGCCTTCGAACCGACTCCGCCCACCACTTCGGAGTCGATGTTTAACCCGGCGCTGTCGAAAACGAACGCTTGGAATGCGCGATTCGTGAAGTCGAGAACGTAGCCGCTGCCCATCTGCAGGAACTCTTCTAGGCTTCGCTTCTCGCCATGACTGATGTTCGCCACGGAAAAAGTCTACTATTGGAGCGCTTCTCCTTCCAGACACAGATCATCGGGCCAGCGGAACGCGTTTCTTTCCCGTTCTGAGCGCGGGCCCTCGAATCAGCACGACTTAGCGAAAAATTGGGAGCTAACGTGTATTCGCCCAGCCGGGCGGTTTCGCACTGATTAACGTGTATGATCGCGTCGTGACGGACGTGACCGGGTTCATCCTGGCTGGTGGAAAGAGCACGCGCATGGGCAGGGACAAAGCGTTCCTGCCGTGGGAAGATGAAACCCTGCTCTCTCATGCGTGCAAGCTGGCCGGCGCGGTAGCGGCAGAAGTCCGCATCGTCGGAGATGCGAAGAAGTTTGCCGGCTTCGGCAGCGTCGTCGAAGATGTCTATCGCGATCGCGGACCGCTGGCTGGAATTCATGCCGCGCTGACCAACTCTGCGACTGAGCTGAACCTGCTGCTGGCCGGTGATCTGCCATTCATCTCGACAGAGTTCCTGCAATACCTCGTTGCGCAGGCGCGGGAGTCGTCCGCCGTGGTTACCGTGCCCCAGGCAAACGAACGCTGGCAGCCCCTCTGCGCCGTTTATCGAAGAGAATTCGCGGCAGTCGCTGACCACGCTTTACGAGACGGCAACAACAAAATTGATCCGCTGTTCGCCAAGGTCACAACTCGGGTGATCGACGAAACAGAACTGGCAAGAGCCGGTTTCTCCCACAGATTGTTTCGAAATCTGAACACCCCAGGCGATCTGGAACAAGCGAAGCGCGGTATCGAATCCCCCCGAACGTAATCCGCCGAGCTGTAGGCGGCATCGTTTATCATCAAAGAATTACCCGCGTATGGAGATCACGGACAACAACAACGCACCGCGTCCTTACATCGAGTTCAAGGACGTTTCGAAAGCCTTCGGCAACAACCACGTTCTTAACCACGTGAGCTTCGACGTTTTGCCCGGAGAGACAGTCTGCATTCTGGGCCGCAGCGGCGTGGGCAAGTCGGTCTCGCTGCAGACCATCATGGGATTCCTCAAGCCCGATGCCGGCCGCGTCGTCGTCGCTTATGAAGACATCACTGATTACACCGAGCAGCAACTTGAGCCCATCCGCAAGAAAGTCACTATGGTGTTTCAGAACGGTGCGCTGTTCGATTCGCTGTCCGTGGGCGAGAACGTAGCGTTTCCTCTGCGCGAACACCGAGGGCTTAGCGAAGACCAAATCCTGCAGATTGTAGACGGACTGCTGGAGATGGTGGGAGTGAAGGAAATGCGCGATCTGCTGCCGTCGGACCTTTCGACCGGAATGAAGCGCTCGGTAGCTATTGCGCGGGCCCTGGCGGCGCGGCCGGAGTGTGTGCTCTACGACGAACCCACCACCATGGTCGATCCTCTCATGGCGCAGTTGCTTGGCGATCTCATCAAACGGCTCAAGGCGCAACTGCACCTGACCAGCGTGGTCGTGACCCACGACATGCATCTCGCCGAGAAGCTAGCCGACCGCGTAGTGTTTCTGCACGAGGCCAAGGTGCTATTTTTCGGCACCTACGCCAAGATGGAGAAGTGCAATGAGCCCATCGTGCAGGAGTTCCTGACGCTGGATGAGCTGACGCTGAAGTAAGAATCGAGTGGTCGGTCGCCCGTCGGCGTCTGAAAAGTTTGCCGCCACACACCGGCCACTCTTCCTGCGTTCGATGTTGTCCGGCCGATTAGGCCTTCAGCGAGACGCCGTTCGAACTGGACTGTGACAACGCCTGCGTGGCCAGCAGTCCGTTGCCTGCACTCAACTGTTCGAATTCTTGCTGCATGGCGCTGTATGCGGTCTGAGCGGTCGACACATTGCCGGACTGCAACGCCTGCCCCAGTTGCTGAAATAACTGGCTCATCTCACTCGTTCCGCGGTACGCGCCACCAAGGTGGTGACCGTGTCCGTGCTTGTGCGCCGCGTGACTTCCGAAGTCTTGCTGAATCTTCGTGTAGTCCTGCTGCGCTGACGAAAGACTTGCGGACTGCAGATCCTGGCCGAGTTGCTGGAACTCTTGCCGAAGCTGCTGCGCCCTGCTCTGTACGCTCTGGGTGTTGTACTGCATCAAAGTGCTGCTGGAAATACCCGACACTGACATCACGATCTCCTTTCGGGCGGAACTGTTTTGTTCCAGAGTTTGATCGGCATTGGCTTGGCTGAGCTCTAGCTGCCGATGCTTCCGATCATGATGGGCACGCCGGGTGCCAAACGGGCCCAGCTGTAGAAGTGCGCATAAGGCAGCACTTATCTGATTAGCTGTCGGGTGCGTTCTGAACGCAAGAAATGACTGGGCAGAGCGTGCCTAGCCCGACGGGCAAAGCTTGCTGTGTTATCTGATGCGTCTTGGGGGACTGCTAAGCGAGCAGGTCCTAGAATCCCGCGCTAACCAACTTCTCCAGCGTGATCGAGCTATTCGCCGACTCGCCCCGCATCATCTTCTCCACGTATTTTGCGATCATGTCCACTTCTAGGTTGACCGGATCGCCAGGCTGGAGCGACTTCAGATTCGTCATTTCAACCGTGTGAGGAATGATTGCGACGGTCACGCGTGTGCCCTCGATCTTCGCCACCGTCAGGCTGATGCCTTCGATCGACAGCGATCCTTTGAAGATGACGTAACGCGCCAGTTCGGGCGGAATTTCGATGTGCAGCCAATAGTCATCGGCGCCGGAAATGGGATCGAGCGAGATAAATTTTCCGGTGCCATCCACGTGGCCCTGAACGATGTGGCCGCCAAAACGGCCGTCGGCACGCATGGGAAGTTCAAGATTCACGTGAGCGCCGCGCTGGATACGGGAAAACGACGTCCGATTCCAGGTTTCCTCAGCCAGATCGAAACCGACCGAGCCGGGCGCAATCTCGACGGCGGTCAGGCAAACTCCGCTGACCGCGATGCTGTCGCCGGGCTTGAGTTCCTTGGCGAGTTGATTGGACGAAACTGTGAGGTGACGCGTACCCTTGTCCTGCGCAATGCGCTCGACGCGTCCGACTTCTTCGATGATGCCGGTGAACATGGGAAGACCTCAGCACTTAGCACTTAGCATTTAGCAATTAGCACATAGCCAATCAAACGTTTGCAAGACATCTGTAATGACCCTTGATGGCCAAATGCCAAGTGCTAACTGCCAATTGCTGATTCATACGGATCCCGCAAATATCCTTCCACGGCGAAGTCTTCGCCGAAGTGATGAATGCTAACGCACTTCACCTGCGCCGCATCGCTGGTGCGCGGGAACCCCGCTCCGGCCGCAAGCGGAACCGATCCCGTCCCGCCCAGAATTTTCGGAGCATAGTACAGGAAGACTTTATCGACAATGCCCGCGGCGAGAGCGGCCCAATTGACCATGGCGCCGCCTTCAATGATCAGGCTGGAGATTTCCATCTTGCCAAGATGGTGGACGACGGCGGCCAAATCAGGATGTCCTTCGGGTGTGGGCCGGGGAATTTGTTCCACTCGAACCCCGCGTTTTAACAATTGCTTTTTCTTTTTCTCCTCGGCAAAAGAGCAGAGGACCAGCAGGTCGTCGTTGGCCGTTGTCACCACGCGAGACTCCAGAGGCAGGCGCAAGCGCGAATCCAGAATCACTCGCAGCAACGGCCTCCGTCGCGGTTGACCGGTGCGGTCGGTAAGGAGCGGGTCATCCGCGATAACCGTGCCCACTCCGACCATGATCGCATCGCTCTGGTGGCGCAGTTGCTGCACATGCGCGCGAGCAGCCTCGCCCGTGATCCATCCGATGGCTGCCGTACCAGAGTTGCGGGTCTTAACGTGCGGTGGAGCGATCTTGCCGTCGAGGGTCATCGCAGCCTTCAAAGTAACCAGGGGAGTTCGGTAGCGAACATACTTGGCAAACGATTCATTCAACTTCCTGGCCTCAGCCCCGAGAATGCCGGAGCAAACCTCGATTCCCGCGCCACGCAGCCTGGCCAATCCTTGTCCGCTCACCCGCGGATTGGGATCTTCCATGCAGGCAACCACGCGGCGAATGCCGGCCGCGATAATTGCGTCCGCGCAGGGACCGGTGCGTCCCTGGTGCGAGCACGGTTCGAGGCTGACGTACAGAGTCGCGCCACGCGCTTTTTCTTTCGCTTGCTTAAGGGCCAGGATCTCAGCGTGTTTGACGCCTTCGTAGGTGTAGCTGCCGGTTCCAGCGACCGCGCCATGCGCATCCACAATCACCGCGCCAACGCAGGGGTTGGGAGAGGTCAAGGCGATGCCTTGCTTCGCCAGTTCGAGCGCCTGGAGCAAGAAACGTTCATCAGTTTTGCGGGAAGTGGTCACGCCAGATTCATTATTTCACCACGGCGACAGCAAGGCACAGAGACGCGATCGTAAGGAACCGGCAATTGCCTAGCGCGCGCCGCGCCGGAAATCGCGAAAAGAATCATCTTCCGGCTCAGCCACAGCTGCGGCGCCACTACGGCCCCTGGGACCGCGCCGCACCGGGACCAACCGGTCGGCATAGGGATCGACCGGGGGTGGGTTCTGGCGGCGGACGCGACGCAGGAGGCTTTTCAGGAATTGCAGAAAACTGCGTTTGGCTTTTGGCTTGTCCATAAGAACCGTCCACCCTGGATTTCCCCTGTGTACCTCTGTGCCCTCTGTGCCCTCTGTGGTTAAGAACCTACGTGAACAGCGAATCCACAAACTCGGTCGGATCAAAGGGCAGTAGATCACCAGCTTTCTCGCCCACACCCACGTAACGCACCGGAAGCCGCAACTCGCGGCAAATGGCGACAACCACACCGCCCTTGGCCGTGCCGTCCAGTTTCGTCAGCACAATTCCGGTCACGCCGGCCGACGCGGTGAACAGTCGCGCCTGTTGCAAGCCATTCTGGCCCGTAGTGGCATCCATCACCAGCAGCGTTTCGTGCGGAGCGCCGGGAATGATCCGTTGCGCCGTCCGCCGCATCTTCTCCAGTTCCGCCATGAGATTCGATTTGGTGTGCAACCGGCCGGCGGTGTCCACGATCACGTAATCCGTATGCCGCGACGATGCCGCTTGCAAGGCATCGAATAGCACCGCTGCCGGGTCGCCTCCGGGTTTTGTCCGCACGACTTCAGTCCCGGTGCGCTGTCCCCAGATTTCCAGTTGGTCGATGGCGGCGGCTCGGAAGGTGTCGGCCGCGCACATCAGCACAGTCTTGCCTTGCGAACGAAACACTTGCGCCAGCTTGCCGATAGTCGTGGTTTTGCCGGTGCCATTGACGCCGACTACCAGAATGACTTCGGGCGTTCCGTCTACTTTTTCGACCGGGCGGGTGTTGGCGGCGTTCAGAATGGCGAGCAACTCTTCTTTCAACAGCCGCTTGAGTTCGTCGACATTTCGGATTTGCTTGCGATCGGCTTTTTCGCGGAGCTTGCCGAGGACCTCGCGGGTGGTGGTGCTGCCCAGGTCGGCGCCGATGAGCGTGGCCTCAAGGTCGTCCAGCGTGGCGCGGTCAATCTCTTTGCCGAGCGAAACAACTTCTTCGATGCGCTCGCTGAGATTTTCGCGCGTGCGCGTCACCGCTTCCTTCATGCGCTCGAGGAAGCTGGGTTTCTGCTGTTCGTCCAGGCTGCCAAACAGGGTTTGAATCATGAATGTCGATCCGAGCGAGCCAAGCCTCAATTATAGCGGCAGGCGTGGAATGGCAGGGCGGAGTCGGCCGTGAAAACCCTGTTAAATCTTGTCATTCCGAGGAGCGCCGCGACGAGGAATCTGCAGTTCCCGCAATGCGACGAATGTGCGACCAACTGCAGATCCCTCGCTTCGCTCGGGATGACAACAAGTAGGACAGCGTCGCGCGGGACGACAGCAAACGGGGATGACAACAGGCAGGGTGGCCTTCGCTCGGAATGACAACAAGACAGCGTTCTGCCTGATGGGGTTAGAACCGCGTCGCCTGAGTGGCGACTGCTGGTGTATCCGTGGGAATATCAGATTCAAGGGCCCGGGTCGCCGGTGTTGTCGCGTCAAGAGCGGCGCTTTCGATAACGACAGCCGCCAGTGGTGGCGCAGGGATCGTCGGACGCTGAACTCGAATTCCCCCCCGCTCATAGATGGCGGTCAACGCGGTCACCGCAGTTGGGTCAAGGCGCTTGCCCGAAAGCGAATGAATGATGCGCAGCGCGTCCTTGGGATCGTGCGCGTGCTGATAAGGGCGGTTGGTGGTGAGCGCATCGAAAGTGTCTGCCACCGCGATGATCCGCGGAAGCAACGGAATTTCATCGCCCTTCAGTCCGTGAGGATAACCGCGGCCGTCGAGCGACTCGTGATGTAGTTCGATGCCAGGAATCATGTCCTTCAGTTGCGCCACCGGGCGCAGAATGTTCGCGCCCTTGGTGGTGTGGGTCTTCATGACTTCGAATTCTTCCGTGGTCAGCGCGCCCGGCTTCTTGAGAATGCGGTCCTCGATTCCGATCTTGCCCACGTCGTGCAACTGGGCAGAGATGCGGACGGTCTCGATGTAGTCTTCGTAAATGCCCATCTCGCGCGCAATCATGACTGAATAGCGCGTGACCCGGTCGGAGTGGCCACGGGTGTAAGGGTCCTTTTCGTCTACCGCGCCGGCCAGCATCTGGATCGAACCCATGAACAGGTCGCGGTTTTCGGTTGCGGCGCGCCTGAGATCGAGCACGAAGTGCTCAAGCTCCGACGACATCACGTTGAAAGTGTCTGCCAATTCCCCAATTTCAGTCTTGCTGCTTAGGTGGACGCGCTGGGTGAAGTCGCCGCGGGCGATCGCCCGGCTGGTCTGGGTCAGAACTTCCAGCGGATTGGTGATGCGGCGCGCGGCGAAAACGCTGATGGCGATGCTGAGCGCGATGGCCATGATCGCCAGAATTCGCCCGGTGCGCTGCATCTCGTAAACTCCGCGATAGGCATCGGCGCGCGGCTTCTGCACGATCACCGCCCAGTCAAGATTCGTGACTGGACTGTACGTGCCCAGCATGTTCACGGCAGTCTTGCCCAGGGTAATTCTGAATTCGCGCGTGGCGGCCACCATCTGCGCCTTGCCGCCCTGCTCAACGAAGTTTTTCACGATCTCCAGCTTGGTCATGTCCTGGCCGGTGGCATAGTCGGAACAAGCGCCGGCAATCAGACGGCCCTGGCTATCCACCACGTACGGCGTGAGCCCGCCGCGGCTGACCTCTTGCAGACGGCGAATCAGGAATTGCAAGTCCACGACCGATCCGATCATGCCCACGAAGCGGCCGCTGATCATGACCGGGGAGCTGACTAGCATCACCGTGCGCTCGTCTTTCCCCGCGCCGACCACCAGCGCCTGACCGTTATAGACACGTCCTTCGCGGGCGGCGGCATAGCCACGCTCCAGTTCACGCTGCAGAAAAGCGTCGGGTGCGATCCGGCCCGCGGAGATGCCCTTGGCTTCCGTATTCAGCAGAGTGGCGTAGGCCACATCGTCGGTAGAAGAGACAAAGTTTTCCAGCAGCGCGCGCAGCTCCGGTGCCTGCACGTGCTCTGAGGTAAAATCTCCGCCACTTGCCACTTGCAGCGCGGAAGACAGGTTGGCCAGCATCATGCGCAACGATTCCTGGTGCTGGGAAATGTCGTCTGCCAGGGAGCGCGTGACCGTGTTTTGCAGCAGCCGTTCGTTGGTGATCAGGCGGTCGCGGTTGATCGACTCCACCTGCGCCGAGTAGAAATACATCGGCACCACGCTCACCAGTACGAGCACACTAAGGATGACGTAGAGAATCGGGAGGCGTGATGGCGATGGCAGCTTCAGCGACAAAGTGGTCCCATATGCTGTGTCCGCGCACAGCCGCAAGTTGGGGGCACTTCGAAAAGTTTACTTGGAAGCTGCTGCGCTGCCGCGTTACGGAAGTACCGCTGAGGTGATGCCTTCCGGGCGTGTGTTCGAGAAGGGCCGTAAGTCGTCCAATCCAAAGGTCCAAACGTAAGGAGCGACGATGCTGAAACCAACGCGGGCTGGGTGGGGATTCCTGGTGATTTGGGAGTTCACCGTGCGCCGGGGCCAGGAAAGTGCTTTCGAGCAAGCCTATGGGTCTGACGGCGAGTGGGTCCGGCTCTTTCGCAGAGATCCGGCGTATCTCGGAACCGATTTGGCTCGCGATTTGAAGGATAGAAGAATGTATTTGACCCTTGACTATTGGACTTCACAGGAAGCTTACGAAGCCTTTCGCGAGCGCCATCTTGCGGAGTACAAAGCGATCGACGCGAGGTGCGAAACTATGACAGAGTCGGAGCGCGAGATCGGAAGGTATGGAACAGTCTCAGGCTGAGCTGGATTCGGACCGATTCTGCTAATTCCCCTGCGACAATCCGATCTCGCTCTTGGCGCTGCGAGTCATCAGGTCGTGGATCGCGTCCTTCGGCGACTTGCCGCGATTCAGGATTGCATCCATTTGCGCCGTGATAGGCATTTCCACGCCTCTTGACCGCGCCAGTTCGACAGCCGCATGAGTGGTGAAGACGCCTTCGGCAACCATTCCGTGCATGTCCGCGATGATCTCAGGCAACTTGCGCCCGCGGCCCAATTCCACTCCCACGCTGCGGTTTCGTGACAAGCCGCCAGTACAGGTCAGCACTAGATCGCCCAGGCCCGCCAGCCCTGCCATGGTCTCTTGCTTGCCGCCGCAAGCCACGACCAGGCGAGTCATTTCCGCTAGTCCGCGGGTGATCAGCGCAGCACTGGAGTTGTGGCCAAGGCCCAGGCCATCGCAAACCCCGGCCGCGATGGCGATGATGTTTTTCAACGCCCCGCCAAGCTCCACTCCAATCACGTCGGTGTTGGTGTATACGCGGAAGCGCGGATCGCTGAATTCGCGCTGGACCGTCTCTGCGAGATCGACGTCCTGCGATGCGACAGTGATTGCCGTGGGATCGCCGCGTGCGACTTCTTTGGCGAACGTCGGACCGCTGAGCGCACCGATGCGCACAGCAAAGCCGCCGTCGGATCGGACGACAGAAGCAATCAGCTCAGTCATGCGCAGCAGCGTTCCTTCCTCCAGGCCTTTGGTCGCGCTTACGAACAGCATGTCCGGCTTGAGGAACGGACGCATCTCCTGAAAAACTCGCCGGCAGTGCGGCGAAGGCATCACGCTGACCACAATCCGAGCCCCTTGCAGCGCCTCGCGCAGATCGCCGGTTGGGGAAACGCAGTCAGGAATGGAGTGGCCGGGCAAAAAGAGTTCGTTGACTCGCCCTTCGGCGATCGAGTCCCGCACCTCTTTCTCGTGCGCCCACAGGTGTATCTGGTGCGTGCCTTTGCGACCTAGCGCGATGGAAAGCCCCGTGCCCCAGGCGCCGGCGCCGATGATCGCAATCTGGCTCATCGTCGTCTCCATTGAAAGCGAGGTTCGGTGCGGGCCAGCAGGCGGCGAATGTTCTCATGATGTTTGGCAATAATCAAAATTGAAGAGGCTGCCATGAGAGCGAGCATCGTCGGCGCGTTAGGATGCAACATCCAGGCAACCAGCGGGAATAGAGCTACCGTGAGAATGGAAGCCAACGACACGTAACGGAATGCGACGAAAATAGCGACAAAAATTCCGATCATCAGCAACACAGTTTTAGGAACCAGAACCACGAACGAGCCAAGTCCGGTGGCGACGCCTTTGCCACCGCGAAATTTCAGCCACACCGGGAAAACGTGACCGACAATTGCCATGAAGCCGGCCAGCGCGAACAGCCTGGTTTGTCCTGGAAAGATCGTTCGCGTAATGAGCACAGCAGCCGCTCCCTTGAGCGCATCCAGAACCAGAGTGGCCGCGCCCAGCGCCGGGGACATCCGTGAGACGTTGGTCGCGCCGATGTTGCCGCTGCCACTTTGGCGAACGTCCTCTCCGCGAAAGACGCGAACCAGGATGTAGCCGAAGGGAATGGATCCCAGCAGGTAGCTATAAGCAGCGGTGATGAGGAAAGCAGTCATGTCGTGAATGTGTGGGGACGGGTCTCTGACCCGTCCAGGCCGAGCGAAGCTCGGCAGCCTATTTCAGCGCGAACCTCGCGATCTTCGTGTACCGCGAGCCTCCCCGCATTAACTCGCTCTGATATAGGAAAAACTCACGGGCCGTCATAGTACCAAACTCGGGAGCCGGCAGCGCCGCCAACTTCTCCTGCAGATACTGAAAGTTCTTGTTGGACTGATCTTCTCGCCGCCAGCCGGGCGCGCCGGAGCGTCCTCCTCCGCGGGCGAGGGTTAAATGCGGGCTGAAGGGACGATCTTCCTTTGGAATTCCCAGGGTGGACGTGGCCTCGTCCACCACCGTAGCCAGCGTCGTGAGTGGCGCACCAGCTTCGATGCCAATCCAGAAGACGCGTGCCGCCTTGAGGGTAGGGAAAAAGCCATATCCACGGAAAGTAAGGTCGAACGATTCGCTGACCACCCCAGAAAGCGCGTGCTTAATTTGCTCGACCGTTTCGGCAGGCTTTTCGCCAATGAACTTCAAAGTTACATGCAGGGACTCGGGAGGGACCCAGCGAGCATCGGGCGCAAAACCGCGCACGCCATCCAGGAAGCGCTGGATGCGCTCGCGGATAGCATCGTCAATGTCGAGGGCCACGAAAATGCGCATTTGGCACTTGGCAATTAACACTCTGCCCTTCGTCGAGAGCTTGTATCGACCGCTGCTAGGCCAAATGCCAAGTGCCAATTGCTAAATGCTCACGTTACTCGGTACTAGGTACTTGGTACTGCAAACTCACATCAGCTTCCTTCTCACCATATCCAACGCCTGCTGGCTGGCGAACCAGCAGATGCGTTTTCGATCTCCGTGGAAATTGCGTTCGATGACTTCGGTCCCAGTCTCACTCGCTAGGGCATGGAACACGAGTCCAACCGGCTTCTCACGCGTGCCGCCAGTTGGCCCCGCGACGCCCGTCACCCCAAGACCCAAAGTTGCTCCGCAGCGTTTGCGAATGCCTTCCGCCAGCGCCGCCGATACCTCGCGGCTCACCGCGCCATGCTCCTCGATCAATTCCTTCGGCACTCCCGCCAGCGCGATCTTCAACTGGTTTGAGTACACAATCGCGCCCCCGGCAAAATATCGCGAGCTGCCGCTGACCGAGGTGATTCGCTGTCCGATCAGGCCTCCGGTACAGGATTCGGCCACGGCCAAAGTGGCGCTGCGCATCTGCAAGTAGTAGCCGACAATCTGTTCCATGGAATCGCCGTTGTCGGAGAAAACCAGATCCCCGAGCTCTTCTTCGATCTGTTCGGCGAGCTGATCGACCCGCTTTTGTGCCGCTTCGAGCGATGCCGCCCGCGACCTGAGGTGCAACTGAATTTCCCCGGCTCCCGCTAGGATGGTGGTTTCCACGTCGGAGAAACGCTTGTAGATCGGCGCGACTCGAGCATCACAGTGGGATTCGCCAAGTCCCGCGATCTTCAGCTCGCGGGCAGCAATAAACTGTGGCGGGAGCTTGGTGCGCAGTCGATCGAGGCATTGCTCCTCGAACAGCGCCTTCAGTTCATGCGGAGGGCCAGGAAGCAGCATGATGATTTTCTCTTGACCTTCGTATTTGCCGCTGATCCACTGGCCCGGCGCAGAGCCATTTGCATTGGGCAGGACGGTTGCACCTGCGATTACGTCTGCCTGCTTGGCATTATTCGCTGTCATCTTCCAGCCGTGGGCCGCGAAACGCCGCTCGAGCCAAGTGACAAGAGCGGGGTCGCGCCTGAGTTCTAGGCCAAGCGCCTCAGCCACTGCTTCCCGAGTGAGATCGTCTTCCGTCGGACCAAGCCCGCCCATGAAGATGACGATTTCCGCCCGCGCAAGAGCGACGGAGGCCGCCTGGGTCAGGCGTTCCCGGCTGTCGCCAACAATCGTCTTGAAGACGACTTGCACGCCGATTTGATTCAGCTTGTCTGTTAAGTAAAGCGAGTTGGTGTCCTGGCGGAACGGCGTCAACAACTCCGAGCCGATGGCGATGATCTCGGCATTCATCGATCAAAGTTTAAATGAAAATTGCCGGGACCATGTGACGGCGCTGAGTGATGTCAGCTCGGAAAATCCACTAGAGGCTGTCCTTGAAGATTCCAGGAAAGATGGTGAACAGCATTCGACGTGGCGAGAATTGCTGAGCGCCCGGGAGCAAAAGCCAGGCCAACCAGTCCGTCGCCGGCGACTTCCAGCGCAGCCTGGCCATTGGGTGCGATCCTGACAATCCCACGCTTGCCTGAAAGCGATGCCGCCACGTAGAGGTTTCCGTCCACGTCAAAGGCAAGTCCTTGCGGGCGTCCCAGACCGCGGAAGAAAGTGGCCACCTCGCCCTGTGGATTGATGCGATACACGCAATCGAAGCTGGAGGTGGTCGGACCAGTCACGAACAGATCGCCCTGAGAGTTGAACGCCATGTGATAGGCGGAAACACTCGGTTCGAGCGTGGCGAAAACGAAAATCTGGCGGTCAGGAGCGATTTTGAAAACTGTGCCGCTGCGGTCTCCGACATACAGGTTGCCGACGCGGTCAAAGGCGATGCCGGTGGCGACGCCCATGCCTTCGGCGTATGTGCTCATGGCGCCGCTGGGAGCCACGCGATACACGGTACCGTCATGGCGAGAGGAGACATACATGTGGCCGTCCCGGCCAAAAGCGATCGAGGTGGCGTTCATCAGGTCGGCGACGAACGGCTTGACGTTGTAGTTGGTGTCGATCTTGAAAATCGCAACCGGAACCTTTTGCCCACGGCTGCCGGAAAAACTGACGTAGATGTTTCCTTCCGCGTCGAGCGCAGGATTTGTGACCGGGTGCAGGTTGTCGGCGATTGGGACGGCGACTTTGACCGGGTGAGGGTTGCTGGAATGCCCGTTGGTGGAGACGACGACTGGGCCGGAGGAAGCTCCGTAGGGCACGCGGGCCACCAGAAATTGATCGGAGCTGATGACGACTGAGCCTTCCACTTCGCCAAAGCGGACGCGGGGCCGGCGCAATTCCGGCGGCCGCAAATCGCTGCCAGTGATGCGCACCTCGCCGCCGGGCAGGGCAGCGCCGGGCTGGACAGCCGCAATGTGCGGCTTCCCGTTGACGTTTCTCTTGCCCAGCAGTCGGTCAGAAATTCCCATGCGCCCTTTTTCGGAGAGACGCAGCCAGCCACGTCTCTACAGCAGCGAACTATTTCGGCAGGAAGCCAAAATGCAGCACAATTTGCATGATGGCTAACGCATACAGTCCGGCTCCGACGTCATCTACTACGATGCCCAGCCCCTCGGGAAGTTTTTCCAGTTGTCGCACTGGAGGCGGCTTCACGATGTCGAACCCTCGAAAGAGTATAAAGCCGAGCAGCAGAGATTTCCACGAGACGGGAACCGCAATGAGCGTGATGAGCTGGCCGGCAACTTCATCAATCACGACAAACTGCGGATCTCTCAATCCCGAAGCGCGAGCCACGCGCGTGGCAGCCGGAATCCCGATGATGGTGACCAAAGCCGCCAGAGCGATTGCTGCGATCGTCTGCTCGTTAGGGTTGATCCAACGGCTCAGCGCCCACCAAAGCAGCACCGTGGCCAGAGAGCCCCACGTTCCCGGACCGGGCCGCAGCCGTCCCACACCAAAGAACGTGGCGCTCAGCGTGGCCCACAGCGGAGCCGGCAAGCCGACGGCCCTACGGACGTTGGCGTCAGTCTTCATCGGGTTTCGGCGGTGCGTCGGGAATTGCGTCCGATGTGTCTTGCACTGGTGCCGAGATCACGTACGCCCCGCTCGCCCACTTGCCCAGATCGATCAGCCGGCAGCGTTCGCTGCAGAAGGGAAATTCCGCCTCTTCATGCTTGACCGGCTTCTTGCAGGTGGGACAACGCACATGGCGAGCGCGCTTGCGAGGCATAAGGTTTACACAAGTGCGGCGATCAGATCGTAATCATGCGCTTCCGTAATCCGGCAGCGGTAAAACTCGCCCGTCTGCGGCTGCAGACCTTGCGAAACATCGTTGACGAAGACTTTGCCGTCAATTTCCGGGGCGTGCATCGCGGTGCGGCCTTGGAGCAGCAAGTCGCTCTCTTCCGACGGTCCCTCCAGCAGCAAGTCGAATTCCTTGCCGATCAGAGCTTTCTTTCTCTGTTTACTGATGCGGCGCTGGATCTGCATCAGTTGCTTACGGCGGCGCTCGATTTCCCGTGCAGACATTTTGCCGCCCGCGCCGAATGCGCCCGCACCTTCCTGATCGGAGTAGCCGAACGCGCCCATCCAGTCGAACTCGGCCTCACGCACGAATTGGCACAGTGTCTCGAACTCTTTCTCAGTCTCCCCAGGGAAGCCGACGATGAACGATGTTCTAAGCGTCAGTCCAGGAATCGCGCGGCGCATTTTCTCGATGGAGCGCAGAAACAGGTCCGCCCCGCCACCTCGCTTCATGCGTTTAAGCACGGTGGGCGATGCGTGCTGCAGCGGCACATCGATGTAAGAACAAATCTTGTCGTGGGCGGCAATAGTTTCGAGCAAGCGCCCCGTAATCTTGTTGGGATAAGCGTACAGGAACCGAATCCAGCGCAGGCTTTCGATTCCGGCAAGTTTTCCCAACAGCAGCGCGAGACCGTCTTTCAGGTCGAAATCCTCGCCGTAGCAGGTTGTGTCCTGTCCGATCAGCGTGATCTCGCGCACGCCAGAGCGGGCCAGTCGCTCGGCCTCGGCCACAACCGATTCAAATCGGCGCGAGCGGAATTTCCCGCGAAGTTGGGGGATGATGCAGAAGGTGCACGGGTGGTCGCAGCCTTCGGCGATCTTGATATAAGCAGTGTGCCGCGGAGTGGCCAGCAGGCGCGGGGTCGCATCGTCGTACAAAAAGTTGGGCAGATCGGCAATGGCGCCGTCCCACGACTCGCGCGAAAAGCGTCCTTGCTTTGCGCGTGCATCGCCCTCAGGTCGCGAGGTCAAAATCCGGAATGGCGAATTCGCGGCCGGTGCGGGTGCAACGCCAGCGGCGGCAAGAATGCTTTCCAGTTCCCCGGTGCCAACGACAGCGTCAACTTCGGGGATGCTCTTGCGAATTTCTTCGCGAAATCGCTCCACCAGGCAGCCGGCGACTACGAGCCTTCGCGCGCGTCCGTCTTCCTTGTGCCGCGCCATCTCCAGAATGGCGTTGACGGATTCCTGCTGCGCGCTCTCGATGAAGGAGCAAGTGTTGACCACGATCACGTCGGCATCTTCGGCACGAGCTGTGAGTTCTGCGCCCGCCTGCGACAGCATGCCCATCATCACTTCGCTATCTACGAGATTCTTGGGGCATCCCAGGCTGACAAAGCCGACTTTGGTCGGCGCGGAAGCGGCCTGTTCCGAAGTCTCAGCTTCCTTCTCGGAGATTACAGTGGGCATTGGCGAAGGCATGGAATCTAGCTATTTTAGCATTCGGCTTCGCGCCCTTTGCGGTTAAAGGCCTTTGACCGCGAAGATCGCAAAGAACGGCACCCAAAGGTCGCGAAGGAATTGGCCGGATCCGCATACTCTTCACCGCCGGGAAGCGGAAACAACTTCTTCATAGAGTTCAGGCAGCCGCGCCGCATCTTCCGGCGAATCGCCAAAGCGGGCACGCTCGTAGTGCTCGGTGAGGCGGGCGACTGATTGGCGCATGTTTTCATCTCGCACTGTGGCCACGAATTCCGCCGGAGTTTGTGCCGGCAATTTTCTCAGGCCTCGTCGAGCAAGGCTTCGCAACGCTCTCTCGTACCAGATGGTCGCCGCTGCCCCGGGAGATTTTTCAGGATGCGCCGCCACTCGATGCCTGCGAATGGCGCGCCACAACCGCGTAGCATTCGCAGCCAAAACCAGCAACATGGCAATCACTGCGCCCGTGACGCTCCAGCGGCCCGGCGCCTGCGACAGAGTTCGCTGAGTTCTGCGGGCCGCGTCCAGCATTTCTTCATACTGGCGCCGCGCCCAGTCCTCCGTTTGACGAAGCCGGACAAGGCTGCTCTCGCCCGTGCGCTGGCCCAAAGTGCGCTGATGGCTTGCGTCGTAGTTGATGACCCATTCGCGCCAGAATGAGGCCATGGCGTCGACATACAAGAGAGCACGGTTCCAGCCATTCCGCACTTGCAGCGGGGCCGCTGGTGTCGGATCGAAGCTGATCCATCCGAACTCGGGGAAGTAAGCCTCCACCCACGAATGCGCGTTGCTGGCGCGAATTACATATTGGGCAGTCAGGTCGTTGAATTCTCCCGTGCGGAAGCCATTGACCACGCGCGCCGGAATTCGCAGCGTGCGCAGCATCACCGCCATCGCGGAGGCGAAGTACTCGCAGTGTCCCTGCTTGCGCTCGAAAAGGAACTGCGCCACCGGATCGCGAGGCGAGGTGCGCGGCAGTTGCAAGGTGTACGCGAAATGCGTGCGCAGATACCGTTCCATGGCCAGGGCCTTATCGTAGTTGTCGGTCTGGGACGCGGTGATCTGCGCGGCCAGCACTGCGATGCGCGGATCCAGCGGCGGCAATTGCAGATAATTCAGCAGGATCTCCGGCGGATAATCCTGAGTTGCGGTGCGCAATTCGGCCGGCTTCAATTGTGGGAGCGTAGACGTTGCCTCGTAGCTGCTGACGGGATGCTCCGGATCGGGGTCATAAACCGCTCCTGCGCCATCCACCCCGACAAAACGGTAGTTGCCTTCAAGGCTCACCGGGGTCGGAGCCAGAAAAAAGACGTTGCTAACCAGCGGCTCCATCAGCACGCGATAGTGGATAGTGCGGCCACCCGAAAACAACTGACTGGCTTCCTCGCGCGCATTTTCCAACAGCGGAAAACGGCCGCCGAGGGAGCGGCGCAAAACCGTCTGTGGGTGCGCATTCGACCAGGTAGTGCCATCAAAAACGTTCAGAGTCACGCCTCGCCACTTCAGATCGTAAATGCCGTGGGTGTCGCCGTCGATTTGGACGTGCATCACGACCGAGCCGGATTGCTGAATGATTCCGATCTGGCCAAGCTGCACGCGGTCGCTGAACCCGGTCGCGATTTGGCCGCTGGGCGCGTAGGCGCTGAGATACCGGCTGGAAACACGAGGCAGAATAAAGAAAATTGCCGTTCCGGCCAAGCAGATGAACAACGCCACTGCGGGGCCGGTCGCAGCCAGAGAGAAGCCCATCTGCCGGAGGCCCAAAATATCGTTGGGCGAGTTGGCGGGAAAAGTGGCGTGGCCGAAAGCGTAGCGCATTTCCATGAGGATCAACGTGACCACTGCCACCAGGGTGAATGCCACAAATGCCAGGAGGAAAGTCGTATCCACGGTGAGCACCGCGGAGGCGAGGACCATCAGAAACGCAATCACCGCCAGGAAGTAGTAGTCGCGGTCGCGGCGCGCCGAAAACAGCCGCACCACCATGACGAACAACACCAGATGCACGGTCGATCGGACGAAACTGCGGGAAAGAACGAAGTAATCGGCCAGGTAGAACGTCGCGTAAACCAAGCTCACCACCGTCGTCCAGCTTTCGGGCAGAAGAACAACTCGGTGCGTGGCCAGCAGGTATCCGCGAAAGATCAACGCCGCACTCACAAACAGGAGCGTGAAAATGCCCAATTCACCCGTGAAAGCCAGCGTCGCAAAGCCCATCGTCAGCAATAGATAAAGGGAAAGCTCAAAATAGCGCTGGATCGCCAGCGGTACGGCTGCCGGCGATCGTGGGTGAATGGCTGGGAACATGGCTTGCGAGTATTGTTGGATATTTTCCGCGGAAAAGGAAGAGCGTGGAAGCTTCCTCGGCAAGTAGCCGGGGCGCCGGGTAGTGGGTCAGTTTGCCGATAGGGATGCGCGCCGAGACGTGCGATTTTGGCGCTTCGCAAAGAACGCGAAGCATTCGCACGGCGCGCCCAGATCCCTCGCTCGCCAAAACAAGGCGGCTCGGGATGACAAGGCAAACTGAGCCACTGCCGGGGCGCCAGAGTCGTCGGCCGGATGAATGTTAAACTTATACGGTCAGGCATCGGTCCCGCGCGACGTCTTCCCGCCAACCCCGCCAGGTCCGGAAGGAAGCAAAGGTAACGGGCTCTTACGTGTGCAGTGGGCTTCCGGTGCCTGGCTATGTCTTGGGGCCGTCTTCCCTCGGTTGGACAATGCTGGCCGCGTAGGTCAAAATAGCCGTTCAAATTTATCGAGGAGAACTCATCGAGTGAGCCAAATAGTGCGCAGCAAAATCAGCGCTCTGGGGACCTACGTTCCGCCTCGGCTGCTGACCAATGCTGACTTCGAAAAAATGGTGGACACCACGGACCAATGGATTCGGGAACGCACCGGCATCCGCGAACGCCATGTGGTGGACAAGGGAGTGGCCACCAGTGACCTGGCCGTGGAGGCGGCGAAAGTTGCGCTGGCGCAGCGCGGCATAGAGCCTTCCGAGTTGGAGGCGATCATTTTCGGTACTGTAACTCCCGACATGTTGTTTCCGTCATCGGCGTGTTTGGTGCAACACAAGCTGGGGGCGAAAGAGGTCTGGGGATTCGATATGAATGCGGCCTGTTCATCGTTTGCCTACGCCCTGCAGGTGGGCGCGCAATTCGTCAACTCGGGGGTGCATAAAAAGGTCATGGTCATTGGCGCGGATGTCATGACTTCCATCGTGGATTACGAAGACCGCGCGACCTGTGTCCTTTTCGGCGACGGCGCCGGGGCCGTGATCCTTGAGCCCGCCGAGGATTCGCTTGGCATCATCGACTTCCTGCACGAGGTGGATGGCTCCGGTGGTTGCGCGCTTTATATGCCTGCAGGCGGGAGCCTGCATCCGGCGTCGCACGAGACGGTCGACCAGAGGATGCACTATGTCCGCCAGGACGGCCAGACGGTGTTCAAGTTTGCCGTCCGCAGGATGGCGGACGTGTGCGAGAAGCTCCTGAAGCGCAACGGAGTGAGCGGAAAGGACCTTGACCTTTTCATTCCTCACCAGGCGAACAAACGCATCATCCAGGCGACTGCCGACCGCCTGGGATTGCCCGACGAGAAAGTGGTGGTGAACATCGAGCGTTACGGGAACACTACTTCGGCGACGATCCCGCTTGCTATGCAGACCGCCATCGAAGAGGGCAGGCTGAAGAAGGGTGACTTGGTGCTGCTGGCAGCCGTGGGAGCGGGCTTCACGGTAGGCGGAACGCTGCTGCGCTGGGCGTTCTGAGCGTTTACAAGAAAGTAGCCCCGCCGTCCTCAGCGGCTGTCCGGCGGGCGGCCTTGGCCGCCGCCCTGAGGGCGAGACGCCCTCGCTACAGCCGACAGGCCGGTACTCCGGGGCCGAAGCCCCCGACCGGTCTCAACTTAATCGAGCTTGGCGTTCGCCTTCGGTTGCTCGAAGGGCTTCTGCAGATACTTGCGGGCTTCGTCCAGAGCGCCCTGGGTATTGTCGTTGGTCTGCAGCGCCTGACGATACTCGTTAGTGGCGCGCTCGCGCTGTCCCGTAATGTCAAAAATCTTACCCAGCTGAATGTGGCTCCAGACTTCCGTCCAGCGCGGTTCTCCATCGCCATTCAGCGCGTCGCGATAGGCATTCGCCGAGGCCTGATAGTTCTTTTGTTGAAAGAACACTTCGGCGACGCGATAGTGGGCAAGTGAACTGTTCTTGTTTACTTCCAGGGCTTTGTTGTACTCCGACAGCGCGCCCGCCAGATCGCCCTGCTGTACCATCGCCTGTCCTCGCTGGATCGAAGCCCGCAGCTTGACGTCCGGGGAATTCTTGAGCACGTTGTCATTGGGATCGATCGAAATGCGCCGCGGCCGGCCAAAGGTTTCGATGGTGAAGGCAGAATCTGTGCCCACCACCTCAACTCGTTTCTCTTCTGTCTTGCCGTCCGTGTCGATCTTCAAATCCACGGGCATGCGGAACAGATCGAGATCTTGCGTGATCTGACCAACTACGCGAAATCCCTTGTTATTGCCCAGCCGGTACACGGTGTACTTGGTCTTAAATTCTGGCGCGCCGGTTGAATCCAGCCATTGGGAGAAGAACCAGGTCAGCTTGTCGCCGTAATCCTGCTCGGCGATCGCGCTGAAGTCATCGAGCGAAGCCGACTTGCCCGCGAACTTGGTGGCAAAGGCACGCATGGTGTGGTCAAACTTTTGTTCTCCCTCCACCCAGCGCAGCATGTGCAGAATCATCGCGCCTTTGTCGGTCACCAATGACTGGAACTCGGGCGAAAACATATCCAGCTTGCCCACGGTGGAGAGCGGCACGGTGTCATAAGCGAGCGCCCCGACGGACATGTCTTTTACGGCTTCCTCGAGGCCTGCGGCTCCCGCGGCGCTCTCGACATATCGCGCCTCCGAATAACGGGCAAAGCCGTCGCAAAGCCAATAATCATCGATCGAACTCGGACTCACCGACGCGCCCCACCACTGATGGGCGAGCGTATTCGCCAGCAGCCGATAATTAACCTTCTCGCTAATGGCGCGGCCGGCGATGGCCGTTACCTCTGGCGCCCAGGCCGAAGGCACGGTGTCGTCGGGAATCTCTACAATCCTGAGTGTGGAAGACGGCGCGACTCCGTAGAGAGTCACAAAATACGTGAACTCTTTGACTGCTGTTTCCGCGTACATAGCGCCCAGATTTTGATGGATGGGTTTGAAGAACACGTGCAGATCAACTCCGGCCTCATCACTCTTGAATTCCTGAAACGTTCCCGCCACCATCGTCCCGGGGAAACTGGGTTTGTCCCAGGCAAACGTGTAGGTTTTGGTGGGTAAACCGGAAGTAGTCCCAGCCTTCAAAGGTGAATTATGTGAACCTTCGCTGGCCGATTCCTTCCCGCTGCCGACCACCACCATGTGCGCGGGAACGGTGACGTTGATCGTGGCCGTAAATCGATTGATGCCGAAGCCATTGACCGGAAACCAGCGCCCGGCATAGAGCAGATAGCTGGTGTCATCGCCAACCGAAGCCAGCTTGAGACCCTGCACTGGGCTGTCGTCAGCGGAATCCAGGGCGCCATCATATTCAAACGTCAGGCTGGTGGATTCGTCCTTGTTCAGTGGCTTGGACAACTGCACTCGAACGGTAAAGTCCTGAGTAACGCGCTCCGCCTGGGCCGGCTTGCCAGCGTCGTCGGTCACCTTGGTGACGCGCAAACCGTTATTCAGTTCGAAGGTGGCCACATTCAGATTGTTGTCCCGAGCAGTGAATTTCACTTTGGCGCGAGCGACGATTCGGTGAGTGTGCGGGATGAGTTCGGCGTCGATCTGGTAGTCGTCGACTCGAAACTTGGTCTTCTCGGCAGCCCACGCCGGCAAACAGAGCAGCAGAAACACCAATCCAAAGCATTTGGCGAGGGCTCGAGGTTGCGGCCAAGGTTGAAAGGACATTTGCGAAGGTCTCCGGCAGAATCCTCTTTCTATGATGAAGATTGTGACGCAAAAGATGCTGTTGGGACAAGGGTTAGGTCTGAACATTGACAAAGTTCATGCAGATTCAAGACGCACTGGTCTGCGCCGACGGGCCCAGCTTGTTGCCAAGTAGAGCGATGACTGCCTGTGCGGCGCGGTCCGCAGGAGGCATTCTGTCCGGCGAAGGACCGCGTAATTCGGTGCGCGCCGCCGCCAAGCCCTCGACCATCTTCGTCCGGGCAGGGCCGTCGGGAAGGATTTCCCTGAGCTTTGCGACCACGTTTTCTGCAGTAAAGTCCTGCTGCACCAGTTCCGGCACGATTTCTTTTCCGGCGATCAGATTCACCATGGCAAAGTGTGTGAGCTTAACCCGCGGCCGGCCCAGCCAGTAAGTCAGCGGGCTCACGCGATAGACCATCACAAACGGTGTACCCATGATCGCGGCCTCGACGGTGGCTGTGCCGCTGGCAATGATGCCGGCGCGCGAGTGAGCCAAAGCTGGCAGGGCTTCTGTTGTCAGATGTACAGCAACGGTGCCGACATCCCTCTTCATCACTTCAAGAATCAGATTTTTCGAGATCGTGGGAGCCACAGGAATCACAAACTCACACTCATCGCCCAGCAGATCGGCAGCTTGCAGCATCTCCGGCAGGTTCATTCTCACCTCCTTTTCACGGCTTCCCGGCATGAGCGTGATCCAAGGTTTAGAGGCAGTGAGTCCGTTTTCGGCTGCATATTGGTCGCGAGTAATCTCAGGCCGGCGAAGTTCCGCCAGAGGATGCCCAACGTACGTCGCATCCACGCCCCGGTCACGATAGAACTTTTCTTCAAACGGAAAGATCACCAGCGCCTTGTTGACGTATTTGCGCAACAGCCGCACGCGGCCCTGCCGCCAGGCCCAGAACTGCGGGCACACGTAGTAGACGACCGGAATGCCGCGCTTGTGCATCTGGCGGGCCACGCGCCAGTTGAAGGCCGGCGAGTCAATGACAATGGCAAGATCGGGACGGCGTTTGTCGGCTTCCGCGATCAGCTTGTGAAATAGCCCGTAGATTTTCGGTAGATGGCTGAGAATTTCGGTGATGCCGACGACCGCGAGGTCCTTCGCGTCCACCACCGCGTCGCAGCCGGCGGCACGCATACGATCTCCGCCGACGCCGAAAAATTCGAATGACGGATCGCGCCGCCGCAACGCTTCTATCAGTTGCGCCCCGTACATTTCACCCGAAGCTTCGCCCGCGGAGATCAGGATTCGCACGGGGACATTGTAGCTTGGGGTTCTTTCCAGCGTCCTCTGCGTTTCAGTTTGTGAAAAGTCTTAAAACGCAGAGAACGCGGAGTTCGCAGAGCAACGAATCGCGTCTGCGATAGGTCTAGTCGTCGGCACTCGCCGTGACTTCCGGCCCGTTCGCGGACGAGGGCACCCGCGCAACTGTGGCCTCCTGGTCTTTGTACTGGAGCTGATAAAGCTTGTAGTAAATGCCGCGCTGTGCGAGCAGTTCCTGATGCGTGCCCATCTCGCGCAACTGTCCCTTGTGCATCACAATGATCTTGTCCGCGCGCTGCACCGTCGACAGCCGGTGGGCAATGATCACCGAGGTGCGGCCTTCGACCATCCGGCTGAGCGCATCGCGCACCTTGAATTCAGTCTCCGTGTCTACGCTGGAAGTCGCTTCGTCAAGAATGAGAATTCTTGGGTTGTGCGCCAGCGCACGCGCGAAAGAGATAAGCTGCTTCTGCCCGGTGGAGAGCGTGCTGCCGCGCTCGCGAACTTCTTCTTCAAGCCCCTTCGGCAAGGTGCGGATGAAGTCGGCCAGGTTCACATCCTCGACGGCCTTCTCTACGTGCTCGTCTTCAATCCAGCCGGTTCCCAGGCGGATGTTCCCGCCAACCGTCCCGGTAAACAAGAACGGGTCCTGCAACACGATTCCAAAGCGGCGGCGCAGAGCGGCGACGTCCATGTCTTTCAGGTCGACCCCATCGATGCGGATCGCGCCTTTCTGCACGTCGTAGAAGCGCATCAGGAGGGAAATGATGGTGGTCTTGCCCGCCCCGGTGTGACCGACGATGGCGACCGTCTCGCCCGGCTCGATTGCGAAGCTGACATCGCGGAGGACCCAGTCTGGTTCGCCTGATTGCACTGTCGAGCTACGCTCGACCAGACGGGCGGGGGCGCCCGTCCCCACACGAGCAGTGGAACTTCCTTCCGCTGGAATCGTGCGATACGCAAACCACACGTGGTCGAACTCAATCCTTCCCGGTCCCTCCGGTTGCTTTGCCCCGGCGGGAGAGGTGACATCGGCCGGTGTGTCGAGCAGCTTGAAAATTCGTTCACTCGAGGCCATCGCCGATTGCAGAATGTTGTATTTCTCGCTCAAATCCTGGATCGGCCGGAAGAAGCGCTGCGCGTACTGCATGAACGCCACCAGAATGCCCAGCGTTGCCGTGCCGCGGACCACGTCAAGGCCGCCGAACCATATCACGCAGGAAACCGCAATGGCAGAGAGAACTTCAACCACCGGGTAATAAACAGCGTGCGCCATGATCGCGTCTTTGTACGCGTCCATGTGCACCGCATTGACCTCGGTGAACTTCTCGTAGGCCCGCTCCTCGCGGTTGAAAAGCTGCAGCACCACCATGCCGCTCACGTGTTCCTGCAGATAGGCATTGATGCGAGCAATGGCGACGCGAATCCGCCGGTAAGAGTCGCGAACTTTATCGCGGAAGATCTTGGTGGCAACGCCGATCAGCGGCAGTACCGCAAACGTGATCAGCGCCAGCTTCCAGTTCATCTTCATCATGATCGCGACAATACCCGCCAGCACGAAGATGTCTTCGAAGATCGACACCACCCCGGCGGTGAACATTTCGTTCAGCGCGTCTACGTCGGTGGTCACACGCGTGACCAGCCGTCCCACCGGGTTCCTGTCATAAAAACCGATGTGCATGTTCTGCAGGTGGCGGAAAATCTGGCTGCGCAGGTCAAACATCGTCATCTGCCCCGTCCACTGCATGAAGTACGTCTGCAGGTATTCCAGCAGGAAGCTGACTACGAGTGCCCCGACATACAGCGCGGCAACCTGCGCAATGCCTGCCAGTGGCTGGCTACTCAGGAACCGGTCAAAGGGAGAATGCGCCCCCGGGACCTTCACCAGATAGCGGTCGATGGCGATCTTGGTGAGGTAGGGGCCGAGCACGTCCGCGGCGGCCTTCAGGACAATAGATCCCAAGGCAATCCCCACCTGCCATTTGTAAGGCCGCAGGTAGGTGAGCAGCCGCCTCATCAGCCGGCTGTCATACGCTTTTCCTAAAACTTCTTCTTCGTGGTGGGACGCCATGGGGCTACGTCAAAGATACCTTAAATAGATGGGAAGGGAAGCGGAGAGGATGGAAAAGGTTTACGTGCCGCCTAGGCCGTTTTTCTCAGCACCAGCGCCGAATTCTTCGATCCGAATCCCACGCAGTTGCAAATGGCGTGTTCGATCTGCGCGGTGCGGCCAGCGTCGGGAACGTAATCCAGATCGCATTCCGGATCGGAAACTTCGAGGTTGATGGTGGGCGGAAGCTTGCCATGTTCCATGGCGATAATCGTGGCTGCCAATCCCGCCGATCCGCACGCGCCCTGCGCATGTCCGATCTGCGACTTCAGTCCCGACATCGGAATCCGCTTTGCGTGCTCACCAAGCGCCAGTTTCAGCGCTCGCGTTTCCACCCGGTCGTTCAACTCCGTCGAAGTGCCGTGCAGGCTCACGTACTGGATGTCCTGCGGCGCGAGTCCAGCTTCGTCCAGTGCCAAAGTAATCGCCCGCGCCGGTTCCTCCGGCGATTCGCTCATGCGCACGCGGTGAAAGGCCTCACACGTGGATCCGTACCCGGCGATCTCAGCGTAGATCCGCACGCCGCGCGCACGCGCATGTTCGTATTCCTCAAGGATGAACATCCAGGAGCCTTCCGCCAGCACAAAGCCGTCGCGGTCGGCGGAAAACGGACGCGAGGCGCGCTCCGGCGCATGGTTCCAGGACTGCGTAAGCGCGCGCAGCAAGCTGTAGCCCTTGATGATTCCGGGAGTGATGAGCGAATCCACTCCGCCCACCAGAAACATGGGCTGCACTCCCGCCTGAATATGCTGGTAAGCATACCCAATGGCGTCGGTTGAAGAAGTGCAGCCGGCGGTCACCACGTGACTGTAGCCGCGGAAGCCGAAGCGCATGGAGACTTCGCTGGAAATGGTGCCCATGGTTCCGCTGGGGATGCAGAACAGGCTGACCTGCTTCACATGGCCCGAATGCCAGAGCCGGTACTGCTCCTCGGAAAATTCTTGCGCGCCGCCGCCGCTGCCGAGGATCACGCCGATCTCGCGCTTTTCATCCATCGACATCGCGGCCGGATCGAGTCCGGCGTCACCAATGGCTTCACTCGACGCCGCGATGGCTAATGGCACCACGCGAGAGACGTGCTTGCGTTCGCGGGCATCCACCCAGGCGAGTTCATCGAACTCAGGAATTTCACCAGCGATCTGCACCGGCAGCGCCGAAGCGTCGAAACGCGAGATCCGCTTGACGCCGGATTTTCCCGCAAGAATGGCGCGGCAGAATGCTTCTCGGCCCGTGCCATTCGGGCTG
>Ga0116217_10000194_pt1 | contig 72005 bp, 60 predicted proteins | sample Sb_taG_6_FD_89697 | JGI IMG/M metagenome (GOLD analysis project Ga0116217, IMG submission 89697) | Peat soil microbial communities from Weissenstadt, Germany - Sb_50d_4_PS metaG | ecosystem: Environmental > Terrestrial > Soil > Wetlands > Peat | place: Germany: Weissenstadt | collected 2010-09-21
GCACACCGATGCCGTGCAGGCCGCCCCCTACCTCGACCTGCCCGCCATAACCGGAGGGTTCGACCTCGTGTCGCTCAGCGCCCACAAGCTCGGCGGCCCGAAGGGGGTGGGGGCGCTCGTGGTGCGGGCCCCACTGCGGCTCGCCCCGATGCTGCACGGCGGCGGCCAGGAGCAGGAGCGGCGCAGCGGGACCCACGACGTCGCCGGCATCGTCGGCTTCGCGGCGGCGGCGCGGGCCGCCGCCGAGCGGCGGGACGGGGAGGCGGCGCGGGTGGCGGGACTGCGCGACCGGTTCGCCGACCTCGTGTGCTCGGCGGTTCTTGGAGTGGTCGAGAGCGTCGCGCGCACGGCCACGCTCCCGGGGTTCTGCCACCTCCGCTTTCCGGGGATCGAGCAGGAGGAGCTGCTCGTGCTGCTGGACCGCGCCGGTGTCTGCGCCTCGGCGGGCTCCGCCTGTGCCAGCGGGGCGGTCGAGCCGAGCCACGTGTTGCTGGCGATGGGGGTCGGATCCGAGGAGGCCCGCAGTGGGATCCGGTTCAGCCTCGGCCACACGACGACCGAGGGGGAGGTCGCCCGGGCGGCGCACGGGGTGGCCGACGCAGCGGCCCAGCTGCGGGGCTGAACGGCCGAGAGCCGCGCAGCCCGATGGCAGACTGCGGGCGTGCGGGTGCTGGTGGCCATGTCGGGCGGCGTCGACTCGTCGGTGGCGGCGGCGACGCTCCTCGAGCAGGGGCATCACATCTGCGGGGCCACGCTCAAGCTGTGGGGCGGTGCCTCGGACTCGGGGTGCTGCTCGGTCGGCGACGTCGACGACGCACGCCGGGTCGCCCAGCAGCTCGGGATCCCGCACTACGTGTTCGACATGACCGACGCGTTCGAAGCGGCGGTCGTCGCACCCTACGTGTCGGCCCACGCCGAGGCCCGGACCCCGAACCCCTGCATCGAGTGCAACCGGCACATCAAGTTCGCGCGGCTGCTCGAGCGGGCCGAGCGACTCGGGTTCGACGCCCTGGCCACGGGCCACCACGCCCGGGTGGTGCCCGGTCGTGACGGATCCAGCCACGAGCTCCGCCGGGGGGCCGATCCGGACAAGGACCAGTCCTACGTGCTCTCGATGCTCGGCCAGCGTGAGCTCGCTCGCCTGGTGTTACCGATCGGGGAGCTGACCAAGCGCGAGGTGCGGGCGCGGGCCGGGTTGCTCGGGCTGCGCACCGCAGCCAAGCCGGACAGCCAGGACGTGTGCTTCATCCGCCGGGACGAGGGGAGGGAGCGGTTCCTGGCCACCCGCCTGCCGTTCCACGCCGCCTCGGTGGTCGACGCGGCCACCGGGGAGGAGCTCGGCACGGTCCCCGCCCTCGAGCTCGTCACCGTCGGACAGCGGCGGGGGCTTGACCGGGGGCCCGACGGGGCGCGCCGCTACGTGTCCTCGGTGGAGGTCGAAACCCGCAGGGTGCTGGTCGGCCGGGCCGAGGAGGTGGCCACCTCGGTGCTGGAGCTCGTGGCCGGGTCGCTGACCTGGACGTCGGTCCCGCTCCCGAGCGGGGCGGTCGCCTTGGCCCAGACCAGCGCCCACGGCCGGCCGACGAGGTGCACCCTCGAGGCGGAGCCGGCCGGGCTCCGGGTGTCGTTCGCCGAGCCGGTCCGGCCGGTCGCGCCCGGCCAGACCGTCGCGTTCTTCGACGCGGCCGACCCAGACCTCGTGCGCGGTGGGGGGATCGCAGCCCGATGAAGACCACCGCACCGGACGCCCGCGCGGCCGAGCTGCGGGCCGCGATCGACCATCACAACGAGCGGTACCACGTCCTCGACAGCCCGGAGATCTCCGACGCCGAGTACGACGCGCTGAAGCGGGAGCTGCTCGAGATCGAGGCTGCGCACCCCGAGCTCGCCACGCCCGACTCGCCCACCCTCACCGTCGGTGGTGCGCCCTCGGAGCTCTTCGCCGAGGTGCGCCACGAGGTCCCGATGATGAGCCTCGACAACGCGCAGACCGAGGCCGAGCTGCGCAGTTGGGCCGACCGGCTCGTCCGGCTGGCGCCCGAGCTCGACCTCGCCACGTTGGCCTTCTGCTGCGAGCCGAAGGTGGACGGGGTGGCCATGTCCCTCACCTACGAAGACGGCCGATTCGTGCAGGCCGCGACCCGGGGCAACGGCGTGGTCGGCGAGGACGTGACCGTCAATGTGGCCACGGTCTCGTCGGTGCCGGAGTTCCTGTCCAAGAAGACCGCCCCGTTCCCCGCCCTGCTGTTCGTCCGCGGCGAGATCTACATGCCGACGGCCGACTTCGCCGCGCTCAACGAGCGGCAGCTGGCCGCCGGGGCGAAGGTCTTCGCCAACCCGCGCAACTCGGCGGCCGGCTCACTCCGCCAGAAGGACCCGAAGATGACGGCCGACCGACCGCTCGCCTTCTGGGCGTATCAGCTCCGTGGCCCCGACGGCGGCGCGCCCGACGGATGGGCACCCGACCACCAGAGCGGCGCCCTCTCGCAGCTGGCCCGGGCCGGCTTCCCGGTGAGCCCCGACGCCGTCAAGGTCGTCGGCATCGACGCGGTGGTCGCCCGATGCGCCGAGCTCGAGGAGCGCCGGCACGACCTGCCCTATGAGATCGACGGCGTCGTGGTGAAGGTGGACGAGCTGTCCCTCCACCGGCGCCTGGGCCAGACCTCCCGGGCGCCCCGCTGGGCGATCGCCTTCAAGTTCCAGCCCGAGGAGCTGGCGACCCGCCTCCTCGACATCGAGGTGTCGATCGGGCGAACCGGACGGGCCACCCCGTTCGCCCGCCTGGCCCCGGTGTTCGTCGGGGGCTCCACGGTCCAGCTCGCCACGCTGCACAACCAGGACCAGGTGGCGGCGAAGAACGTCCGTCCGGGGGACATGGTGCTCGTCCACAAGGCGGGGGACGTGATCCCCGAGGTGGTCGGGCCGTTGCCCGGGCACCCCGACGCGCCCAAACGCCGGCGCGGCCCCTGGCACTTCCCGACGGTGTGCCCCTCCTGCGGGGGCCCGCTCGTTCGGCTGCCCGGGGAGAGCGACACCTACTGCACGAACATCGACTGCCCGGCCCAGCGGGTCCAGCGCATCGTGCACTTCGCCTCGCGCGGCGGCATGGACATCGAGGGCATGGGCGAGCAGCGGGTGTACCAGTTCGTGCGGGCGGGACTGATCTCGGATCCGGCCGACCTGTACGGGCTCGAGGCCGGGCCGCTCGTCGGGCTGGAGGGGCTCGGGGCGCTGTCGGTCGCCAACCTGCTCGGTGCGATCGAGGCGTCGAAGCGCCAACCGCTCAGCCGGCTGCTCGTCGCCCTCGGCATCCGCCATGTCGGCCCGACCGTGGCCCGCGCGCTGGCGAGCGGGTTCGGCACCCTCGACGCGCTGCGCGCCGCGCCCGCCGACGCGCTGGCGGCCCTCGACGGCGTCGGCCGGGTGATCGCCGACAGCGTCGCCGAGTTCCTCGCCAACCCGGCGAACACCCACGTGCTGGACCGGCTGGTGGCGGCGGGACTGCACACCGAGCAACCCGGGGGCGCCACCCCCGGCGTTGCCGAGGGCGGACCCGAGCAGACCCTGGCCGGGCGGTCGGTGGTGGTGACCGGCACGCTCGACGGCTACACCCGCGAGGAGGCGGAGGCGGCGATCGTCGCCCGGGGCGGCAAGTCGCCGGGCACGGTGTCCAAGTCGACCTACGCGGTGGTCGTCGGCGAGTCCCCCGGGACCGCCAAGCTGACCAAGGCCGAGAGCCTGGGGATCCCGATCGTGGCCGGGGAGGGCTTCGACCAGGTGCTCCAGTCCGGCGAGCTTCCGCCGACCTGACGCCATGTCGGCTGGTGGGAGGCGGTCCCACTAGCCTGGTCGGCGTTCCGATGCCGCTCATCACTGACGCCATCGGCCGGGTCCTCGGCGGGCGCTACCGGCTCGTCTCGCCTCTTGGAGTCGGCGCGTCGGCCCAGGTCTTCCTGGCCGAAGACGTGTCCCTTCGGCGCCACGTGGCGATCAAGCTGCTCCAGCCGGCGCTCGCCAACGACGCCGGGTTCCTCAAGCGCTTCCGGGCCGAGGCGCGCTCGGCGGCCGCGCTCAACCACCCCCACATCGCCCGGGTCTTCGACTGGGGCGAGGACGAGGGGGGCGGTCCCTATCTCGTGCTCGAGTACCTGAGCGGGGGGAGCCTGCTCGACCTCTTGGAGCGCGGCGTGCGGCTGTCGGTCGCCCAGGCGACGAGCGTCGCCGCCCAGGCCGCCCGCGGACTCGCGCACGCCCATGCGCGCGGCCTCGTCCACCGCGACGTGAAACCGGCGAACCTGCTCTTCGACGACGAAGGCCGGGTCCGGGTGGCCGACTTCGGGGTGGCCCGCGCCCTCGCGGATGGGGCCTGGACCGAGCCGGCCGGCTCGACCGTGGGCACCGCCCGCTACGCGGCGCCCGAGCAGGCCCAGGGGCTGGCTCTCGACGGCCGGGCCGACGTCTACTCGCTCGCCCTCGTCACCTTCGAGTCGCTGACCGGCTACGTCCCCTTCGTCCTCGACACCGCCATCGGCACCTTGGCGGCCCGGATCGGGGCGCCCCTGCCTGGCCACGGCGCCCTCGGCCCGCTCCAGCCGGTGCTCTCGGCGGCGGCGTCGCCCGACCTCGCCTCCCGCCCGGACGCCGCGACCTTCGCCGGCCGCCTCGAGGCCCTGGCCACGACGCTGCCGCGGCCCCAGGCGCTCCCCCTCGCCCCCGCGCCGGCGGGGTTCAACGAGGGTCCGCCCACCGTGGCCGGCCAGCCGGCGACCGATCTTGCGACGACTGCGGCGATCGACCGCACCGGCAGCCTGCAGCAGACCCGCGTGGGGCCGGACCAGGTGTTCGACGGCGATGCGCTGGAGCCGTCACGGCCCAGGCGCACCCGCGACGCGCGTCAGGGCACGCGCCGGTGGCTACCCATCGCGATCGTCGGGGCGCTCGTGCTCGCGCTGATCGCGGGCGGGCTCGTGTTCGCCTTCGGCAAGGGGGTGTTCACCCCGAGCCACCCGGTGCCGTCGATCGCCGGCGACACGGTCAGCCAGGCCGAGCACGCCCTCGCCCAGGATCACTTCACGCTGAGGAGCGGGTCGCCGGTGTCGTCGGTCAGCGTGAAGGCCGGCCACATCGTGAGCCAAGACCCCTCGGCGGGGACGAGCCTCAAGCAGGGCAGCGCGGTCACCGTGTTCCTGTCCCGGGGTCTCCCGCGTGAGACGATCCCCTCGCTGCTCGGCCTGGGGTGCAACGGTGCCACCCGCCTGCTCGCGGTGAACCACCTGAAGGGCGTGTGTCCCCCCGGCGTGGCCGCCTACAACAACAACGTCGGCGTCGGCCAGGTCGTCGACTGGTCGTACAACAACAAGCTCGACGCCACCCACGCCCCCTACGGCGCCACCGTGTACATCGCGCTGTCGAAGGGCCCGGTCCCGAAGACCATCCCGAACGTGCAGGGTGACACCTATGCGCAGGCGGCCGCGGCGCTCCAGCAGCTCGGGCTGAACCCCACCGAGTCGAGCGCGGCGTCGGCGACCACGCCGTCGGGCCAGGTCGACCACACCGACCCGCCGATCGGCTCCCAGGTCCCGCCCGGCTCGACGGTCACGGTCTTCGTCTCGACCGGCCCGCCGACCGTGCAGGTGCCGAACGAGAGCGGCAAGACCGTCGCCCAGGCCGAGGCCGACCTGCAGGCGAAGGGCCTGAAGGTGGGCTCGGTCTTCGGTCCGAGCCACGGACAGGTGTTCGCGAGCGTGCCCGAACCCGGGACGACCGTCCAGGAGGGCAGTTCGGTCAACCTCTACACGGACTGACCCACCCCGTGCCCGACCGCCCCTGCGACCTGTGCGAAGCCGCGCGGATGACCGAGTGGTACCACGAGGACGACGTGTGCTGGGTCGCCGACTGCGAGATCTGCGACGTGCCGATGGTGGTGTGGCGCGAGCACGGGGCGTCCCCGCCCGATGAGGCGCTCGAGCACATGCTGGCCCGATTGACCGAGGTGGCCGACGGGCGGTTCGGCGCCGAGGGGTGGTCGGTGGACCGGGTGATGCGGCAGATCCCCGACCACTTCCACGCCCACGCGCGCGACCCCAACTGGTGGCACCGCCGCTTCATGCGCTGAGCGCATAGCTCGGGCCCGGCGGACCGGGCCCGAGCTCAGGAACCGGGCGGGCGGTAGTCGACCTTCTTCCCGGCGGCCCGGTCGATCTCGTCGGTCGTGAGCAGCGCGACCGTCTCGACGGTGGCGCCGCCGGCGCTGCTCACGGTGAGGGCCAGCGCGGCGGCCGACGCGTTGTCCGGGAACTCGCCGATGCAGTACGCGTCGGTCGAGCCGAACGCGAAGTAGAGCTCCTCGAGGGAGCCGCCGGCGCTCTTCGCAGCGGCCGAGGCCGCCTCCTTGCGGGCGGTGCCGCCCTTGGCCAGCACGCCCTTCACGCCCTCGGTGGTGTAGGAGATCTTCAACAGGTACTTGGGCATCGCACCCCTTTCCGACGTGGACCCGGTGTTCGACCGGACCGTTCGACCCTCTGAGTATGGAGCCCCGGGCCCCGGAGTGCTCGGGAACTCCCGGGTCCACCCCGACCAGGGGTCTCCGGGGGTTCTCGGGGCGCACGACTGCCCCGGTTACTCGAAGCTCGGCCGGCGGTCCCTCGTCCGCTTGAGCTCGAAGAAGCCGTCCGTCTCGGTGACGGCGAGGACCCCGTCCCACAATCTCCCCGCTGCCTCGCCCCGGGGGGCCGGGGTGACCACCGGTCCGAAGAAGGCGTTGTCGCCGACGCTGATCACCGGCGTGCCCACCTCGATCCCGACCTTGCTCATGCCGCGCTCGTGGGAGGCCTTGATGGCGTCGTCGAGCGAATCGTCCTCCGCCGCGCTCATGAGCGCGCGGTCGAGCCCCACCTCGTCGAGCGCCGCCTGCAGGGACTCGGGTCCCCGGTTCTGCTCGTTGTGGAAGCGGGTGCCGATTGCGCTGTAGAGGGGCAGCAGGATCTCGTCCCCCTTTTCGTTGGCCGCGGCGGCCAGGATCCGGACCGGCCCCCAGGCCCGCTGCATGCGCTCGAGGTACTCGGGGCTGAGCCCCTTCCCCTCGTGCTGGGTGAGATTGAGGTACGCGAGCGACATCAGATGCCAGCTGGTCGTGACGTCCCGGACCTGCTCGACCTCCAGCATCCAGCGTGAGGTGATCCACGCCCACGGGCAGATGGGGTCGAACCAGAAGTCGACGGTGGTGGAGGATTTGCTCATGGAGCCCACGGTATCGGCCGATCCGACCCGCCCGCCCGCCCGTCTCGTCCTGGTGACCGGGGTGCCGGGCACCGGCAAGTCGACGGTGGCCGAGGCCATCTCAGGCCGCCTCGCCGCCCCGGTCTTGGCGCACGACTGGGCGATGAGCGGGTTGCGCCCCTACCCCGAACTCCAGGAGGCGCTCGACCGGATGCAGCCGATCGGACACCGGGTCGTCGGGTGGTCGATCCTCGGCGCCCTCGCCCGAGCGCAGCTGCGGGTCGGGCGTTCCGTCGTGCTGGACGGGGTCGCCCGGGCCCCGGAGGTCGCGCGGTGCCGGGAGGTGGGCGCCGCCGAGGGCGCGGCCATCGCCGTGGTGGTCACCCGGTGCTCGGATCCCGACGTCCACCGGGCCCGGATCGAGGGACGCCGGCGGGGCATCCCCGACTGGTACGAGCTCGAGTGGGACCAGGTCCGGCGGACCCTCGAGCGCTGGGAAGAGCCGGAGGGCGACCTCGTCCTCGACACCGTCGCGCCGTGGGAGGACACCGAGCATCGGGTCGCGCAATGGTTGTCGACGTGAGCGAGGCTATCGAGGTGCGGACCGCCGTCCCGTCCGACCGGTCGGCGGTCCTCGAGCTGGTCCGGGCCGCCTTCTCGACCGACGGGCGCGACGGGGCCGAGGAGGTCGGGATCGTCGAGGACACCTGGTCCTCGCCGGCCCGCCTCGAGGACCTTGAGCTGGTCGCGGTCGACCGAGGGGTGCTGACCGGCCACGTGCTGGCGGCGATGGGCGACCTCGAGGGGCGGCCCGTGGCCGGCATCGCGCCCCTCGCGGTGGCGCCGGAGCGCCATCGGAAGGGGATCGGGTCGGCTCTCATGGCCGACCTGATCCGGCGGGCGGAGGCGGCCGGGCTGCCGCTGCTCGTGCTCCTCGGGAACCCGGCCTACTACGGGCGGTTCGGGTTCGAGCCGGCCGGCCCGCTCGGGATCAGCTACGCGCCGGTGGGTCCGGACAACCCGCATTTCCAGGCGCGTCGGCTGGCCGCCTACGACCCCGCCCTGCGCGGCGTCTACCGCTACTGCTGGGAGACCGGGACCGACTGAGCCCGCGCCGGCGACCCCTCAACGGAGCGACTGGACGTAAAGCGCGCACGGGTTCCCCGGCCCCCAGCCCGCGAACGGGTCGATGGTGTCGATCTGCAGGAAGCCGCGGTGCTGCCAGAACGCGTTCGTGGCCTCGTAGGGGGCGTAGCCGGCGCTCAGGTCTTGGGTCTTCACCTCGAGCAGCACCGCGCCGCCGTCGGCGAGCATCGAGATCAGGGCCTCGACGAGCTGGGTGCCGATCCCCTGGGCGCGCCGCGCCGGGTGGACCGCCGCCCAGAGGATCTCCGCGACCGCGGGCGTCTTGCGCTCCACCACGCACAGGCCGACCACCGTCCCTTGATCCTCGGCCACCCAGGACCGGCAATGGACCCAGTCCGACCGGAGCTTGTCGGGGACGTCGGGTGTGAAGTAGTCGGGGAGCAGCCCGACGATCTCGATGCTCGCCTCGAGATCCTCGCCCTGTGCCTCCCGCACCGTCACCACGCCACCATCTTCTCGCTCCACCGATCCCGTCCGTCGTTATCAGCCCGGGGCCCGGTCAGAAGAATGGGATCCGTGCCGCCCGAACGCGATCTCGAGAAGCTCCTGTCCTCGTTGGCGCCGGAGATCCGGCCGGGTACCTATGGGTTCTGCACCGTCGACGAGGTGCCCGAGACGCGCAGCATCATGCGGTTCGAGGAACCCGAGGGCACCACGCTCGTCCTGTCGGTCGAGGACGCCGAACGGGTCGGACTCGCGTACGACTACCCGTGCCAGTGGATCGTGATCGGTGCCCGCTCGGACCTCGCCGCGGTGGGGTTCCTCGCCGCGATCACCGCCGCGCTCGCCGCAGAGGGCATCAGCGCGAATGCCGTCTCCGCCTATCACCATGACCACCTCTTCGTGCCGGCCGGCCGGGGCGAGGAGGCCTGTGAGGTCCTGCGGCGGCTCGCGGCGACGAGCGCGCACCGTCATCGAACCGACACCCTGAAGTGAGGCGGCCTTTCACGGACGCTTCGGGTGGAGCGCCGGGAGCGCGAGCCAGCCCCTGACCTGGTGCGGGAACGGGCCTCACCTTTCGGTGTCCGTGCCCGGACCACTAGCCTGAGCGCCGAAACGTCGGGGACCGACCCACCTAGCGGGTTGCGTCGCCGCGCCGTGCGGCCGGACCGGCCCGCACCGGGCTGACACAGGAACGGAGCAGCGAACCATGGGCGCACTGGACGGCCGGGTGGCCATCATCACCGGAGCGGGCCGGGGGATCGGGAGGGAGCACGCCCTCCTCTTCGCCTCGGAGGGGGCCAAGATCGTCGTGAACGACCTCGGTGGCGCCATCGACGGGAGCGGCGACGACCGTTCGCCCGCCGAGCAGGTGGTCGACGAGATCAAGCACATGGGCGGCGAGGCCATCGCGAACGCCGACAACGTGGCGGACTGGGAGGGAGGCAAGCGCCTCGTGGACTCGGCCATCGAGGCGTTCGGGGACCTCCACGTCCTGGTAAACAACGCCGGGATCCTGCGCGACCGGGTGCTCATCAACATGACCGAGGCCGAGTGGGACGCGGTGATCACGGTCCACCTGAAGGGCCACTTCGTCCCGACCCGTCACGCCGCCACCTATTGGCGGGAGCAGTCGAAGGAGGGGAAGGAGGTCAAGGCGTCGGTGATCAACACCTCGTCGACCTCGGGGCTGCTCGGCAACCCGGGCCAAGCCAACTACGGCGCCGCCAAGGCGGGCATCGCCGCCTTCACGGTCATCACCGCGCAGGAGCTCACCCGCTACGGCGTGCGGGTGAACGCGATCGCACCGGCGGCGCGGACCCGGATGACGGAGAACACCCCGGGGCTCGCCGACGTGGTGAAGGCGCCCGAGTCTGGCGCCTTCGACGTGTGGGACCCGGCCAACATCTCCCCGCTCGTCGCCTACCTGGCCACCGAGAACTGCCCGGCCACCGGCAAGGTCTTCTTCGTGCAGGGCGGGACGGTCCGCCTGTTCCAGCCGTGGACGATGACCGAGACGATCGAGCGAAAGGACCGCTGGACCGTCGCCGAGCTCGAGACCGAGATGGTCAAGCTCGGGGTGACCGCTACGACGTGATCTCTCGGATGCGGGCGGCCAGCTCCTCGGTCTCGCCGAGGGGGGCCGTGCCCTGCAGGGCGAGCAGCTTCGACATGTCGCCGTCGACCCGGACCTTCCCGGCCATGAACGCGGTCATCGCGGCCTGGCCGTTCCCCTCGACGAGGATCGCCTTGGCCGTCTCGTAGTCGAGGGTCACCTTGAGGTCGGCGTCCTCCATGTGGCCGCGCTCGATGTCGGGCTCCCCGCTGCTCGTGTCGACGTGGGCGTCGATCGGCTCGCCGCCGGGGACGTCGGTGATGACGAGGTTGAGCCGGATGGGGTTGGCGGCCGGGGCCGCCATCCCCTCGAACTCGGCCCGGATCTTGCGCGCCTCGGCGACCCACTGGTCGCTCAGGAACTGATGCGGCATGCTGCTCCTTCGGGGTGCTCGACGGGAGGACCGCAGGATACCGGCGGGTCGCTGACGGCGGCCGAGACCCCCTGCGCCTTCGAGAGGGGGCCCGCGGCCCCGATAGCATCGCCCTCGTGTCCGCTCCCGTTCTGGCAGGTGCCGAGCCCTTTTCCGCCCGCGGCGGGCGGCAGGGGGCGCTCGTCCTCCACGGGTTCACCGGCAACCCGTTCTCGATCCGAGGGGTGGCCACCGCGCTGGCCGCGGCGGGGCTCAGCGTGGAGGCCCCGCTCCTACCCGGGCACGGGACCGCGGTCGCGGACATGGTGCCGACCCGTTGGGAGGACTGGTCGGGCGCCGCCGAGACCGCCTACGAAGAACTCGCCGCTCGCTGCGAGCGGGTCGCGGTGGTGGGCCTGTCGATGGGTGGCACACTCACGTGCTGGCTCGGCGAGCACCATCGGGAGATCGCCGGGCTGGTGCTGGTCAACCCACTCGTGAAGTCGATCCCCGACGACCAGGTGGCCGCGCTGAAGTCGATGGTCGAGGCGGGCGAGAGCCTCGTCGACGGCATCGGGTCCGACATCGCCCAGCCCGACACCCTCGAGCTCTCCTACGACCAGACCCCCCTCGAGCCGCTGCTCTCGCTGCTCGGCGCGGCCGACCAGGTCGGCGACCGGCTCGGCGACATCGCGTGCCCCGTCCTTTTGTTCTCGAGCCGCGACGACCACGTGGTGCCCCCGGACAACGGCGACGTGGTCGAGGCGGCCCTCCGGGCGCGCTGCGAGCGGGTGTGGCTGGAGCGCAGCTACCACGTGGCCACCCTCGACTTCGACCGGGACGAGATCGAGAAGCGGGCCACCGACTTCGTGCTCCGGGTCACGGGCGGATGACCGCGGGCGCCCGCCCGCCGTCCAAGCCCCCGGCGATCGGGCCCGAGCAGGTGCTCCACGTGGCCCGCCTGGCGCGCCTCGAGATCGGACCCGACGAGCTGGACCGGTTCACCGAGCAGCTGGCCTCGGTCCTCGCGTACGCGGCGGAGATCAACGAGCTCGACGTCGACGGGCTCGAGCCGATGTCACACCCGTTCCCTCTCCACAACGTGCTGCGCGCCGATGAGCCAGCCGGGTCGCTCGACCGCGAGGAGGTGCTCGCGCAGGCCCCGGCCGCCGAGGACCACCGCTTCTTGGTGCCTCGCATCCTTTCGGAGGAGGGATGAGCGCCACCGCGGCCGAGCTCGCCGCGACGGTGCGGACCGGCGCCCGTCGCGCCCGGGACGTGGTCGAGGAGTCGCTGGCCGCCATCGCCGCCGGCGACCCCGAGATCCACGCCTTCCTCGAGGTCCTCGACGACGACGCCCGCGCCCGGGCCGATGCGATCGACCGGGCGGTCGCGGCCGGCGAGGACCCGGGCCCGCTCGCCGGGGTGCCGGTCGCGCTGAAGGACAACCTGTGCACCCGAGGGGTCCCCACCACCTGCTCGTCGCGGATCCTTGCCGGGTGGCGCCCGCCGTACGACGCGACGGTGGTCGAACGGCTGGGTGCCGCCGGGGCCGTCGTGATCGGCAAGACCAACATGGACGAGTTCGCCATGGGCTCCTCCACGGAGAACTCGTGCTCGGGGCCGACCAGGAACCCCCACGGCCACGACCGGGTGCCCGGGGGGTCGAGCGGGGGGTCGGCTGCGGCGGTGGCGGCGGGGTTCGTGCCGCTCGCCCTCGGCTCGGACACCGGCGGGTCGATCCGCCAGCCGGCCGCCTTCTGCGGGGTGGTCGGGATGAAGCCGACCTACGGGACGGTCTCGCGCTACGGCCTGGTGGCCTTCGCCAGCTCCCTCGACCAGATCGGCCCGCTCACCAACAGCGTCGCCGACGCCGCGCTGGTGCTCGAGGTGATCGGCGGCCACGACCGCTGCGACAGCACCTCGCTCCCGCAGCCCGCCCCCGAGGTGGTCGTGGCCGTCGAGCGGGGTGTCGAGGGGGTGCGGATCGGCCTCGTCTCCGAGCTGGTCGACGGGCTGGCCCCCGCGGTCTCGGGCCGGGTGCGGGAGGCCGCGCTGGCCCTGGAGGCGGCCGGGGCGTCGGTCGAGGAGGTCTCGATCCCGCAGTTCCGCTACGGGCTGGCCGCCTACTACCTGATCGCGCCGGCGGAGGCCTCCTCCAACCTCGCCCGCTTCGACGGCGTGCGCTACGGGCTCCGGGTCGACGGGCCCGACGTGGCAGCCATGAACGTGGCCAGCCGCACCGCCGGGTTCGGCGCCGAGGTGAAGCGCCGGATCATGCTCGGCACCTACGCGCTGTCGGCCGGGTACTACGACGCCTATTACGCGAAGGCCCAGCGGGTCCGCACCCTCGTCGCGGACGGGTTCGCGTACGCCTACTCGAAGTTCGACGCCCTCCTCGGGGCGACCACCCCCACCACCGCGTTCGCCCTCGGCGAACACACGGCCGATCCGCTCTCCATGTACCTGTCGGACGTCTGCACGGTCCCGGCCAGCCTGGCCGGCCACCCCGCGATCAGCGTGCCGTTCGGGGACGACGGGGCCGGCCTCCCGGTCGGCGTGCAGGCCATGACCCCCGCCTTGGGCGAGCCGATGCTGTTCGCGGTGGCCGGCGCGCTGGAGCGCGCTGCGAAGGCGGACCGGTGACCGAGACGCTGCCGGCCGGCTGGGAGGTCGTGATCGGCCTCGAGGTGCACTGCGAGCTGGCCACCACCACCAAGCTCTTCTGCGGGTGCCTGAACGCGTTCGGCAACGAGCCCAACACCAACATCTGCCCGGTCTGCCTTGGGCTGCCCGGCTCGCTCCCGGTACTCAACCGCCAGGCCGTCGAGTTGGCCATGCGGATCGGCACCGCCCTGCACAGCGCGATCTCGCCGTCGACCTTCCACCGGAAGAACTACTTCTACCCCGACATGCCGAAGGACTTTCAGATCAGCCAGTACGACGCGCCGATCAACCGGGGCGGGCGGCTCGAGCTCCCCGACGGGACCGAGGTCGGGATCGAGCGGGCCCACCTCGAGGAGGACACCGGGAAGACCACCCACGTCGGCGGCAGCGGCCGGATCGGGGGCGCCGACTACGCGCTGGTCGACTACAACCGGGCGGGCGTCCCGCTCGTCGAGATCGTGAGCGCGCCCGACATCCGTTCGGCCGCCCAGGCCCGCGCCTACGCCGGCGAGCTCCGGGCGATCCTGGTGGCCACCGGCTCGTCCGACGGCCGCATGGAGGAGGGCTCCATGCGGGTCGACGCCAACGTGTCGGTCCGCCGGGAGGGCGAGCCCTTCGGGACCCGCTGCGAGATCAAGAACCTCAACTCGATGCGCTCGCTCGGCCGCGCCATCGAGTTCGAGACGGCGCGGCAGATCGCGCTGGTCGAGGCGGGGGGGCGGGTCGTCCAGGAGACCCGGCACTGGGAAGAGGGCAGGGGCGAGACCCTGCCCATGCGCTCCAAGGAGGAGGCCGACGACTACCGGTACTTCCCCGAGCCCGACCTCGTCCCGCTCGAACCCGACGCCGTGTGGCAGGCGGGGGTGGCCGCCGCAATGGGCCCGCTGCCGGCCGACCGGCGCGCCGCGTTGATCGGGCTCCTCGGGTCCGCGCCCACCCCGGCCCAGACCGAGCAGGTCCGCTCGGTGGTCGCCTCCGATCTGGACGCCCTGGTCGTGGCGGCGGCCGAGCGCGGGGCGCCGGCGACGCTCGCCCTCGTGCGCACGGCCAACGAGGTGGCGGCCGTCGCCGGCCGGGCCGGCTCGCTCGACCCCGGGGCCTTCGCCCGGCTGCTGGCGCTGGAGGCGGGCGGGGAGCTCTCGGCCACCCAGTCGAAGGAGGTGCTGGCCGAGCTGCTGGTGAGCGGCGGCGACCCGGGCGAGATCGCCCGCCGCCTCGGTTTCGAGGCGATGGACGCCGGCGCGCTGCACGCCGCCATCGACCGGGTTCTGGCCGAGCACCCCGCCGACTGGGAGCGGTTCCTGGCCGGCGAGGACAAGGTGCGGGGCTTCCTCATCGGGGCGGTCAAGAAGGCGACCGCCAACCAGGCCGACCCCGGCACGGTCAACGCGCGGCTGAACGAGCTGCGTGCGGGGGCGCGGTGAGCGCGCCGCCATCGAGGTGACGAGGACCGCACCGAACGACGGGGCCGCCGCGGGCGTGCTCGGCCGGGTGGCCGCGTTCTGCTACCGCCGCCGCCGCCGGGTCCTCCTCACCTGGATCGTGGTGCTCGTCGGCGCCACCGCCGCCGCCCAGCTGATCGGCACCCGGTTCGAGAACAAGTTCACGTCGGGCAACGTGCCGTCCCAGCAGGCCCTCGATCTCCTGCAGTCCCGGTTCCCCTCGGCGGCCGGGGACAGCGCCCAGGTCGTGCTGAAGACGGCGGCCCCGGTCGCCTCCGGCGCGGACCGCGCCGACATCGAGGCACTGGCGACCCGGCTGGCGTCGCTGCCCGACGTCGCCTCGGTGGTGTCGCCCTTCTCGCCGGGTGGCGCGTTCCAGGTCTCCCGGGACGGGCACATCGCCTATCTCACCGTGAACTTCACGACCGTCTCCTACCGGCTCCCGAAGAGCGCGGTCGACGCGGTGGTCCACACCGCGCAGGCCGCGGCGCGCCCGGGCATCACCGTCGCCCTGGGCGGGGCCCCGATCTCGGGGGTGGTGGCGGCCTCGCCCGGACCGGCCGAGGGGATCGGGGTCACCGCGGCCATGGTGATCATGCTGGTGGCGTTCGGCTCGGCCGTGGCCATGGGCCTGCCGATCCTCATCGCGGTGCTCGGGCTGGCCATCGGCATCGCCGTCGAGGAGCTCCTGACCCACCTCCTCGTGATCCCGGTGTTCTCGCCCGAGCTCGCCGCCATGATGGGCCTCGGGGTCGGGATCGACTACGCCCTCCTCATCGTCACCCGGTTCCGTCAGCACCTGGGCGAGGGCATGGAGCCGGAGGCCGCGGTGGTGGCCGCGCTCAGCACCTCGGGCCGGGCGGTGCTGATCGCCGGCGGGACCGTCGTCATCTCCCTCTTCGGCCTGTTCCTCGTGGGCCAGCCCTACATGATCGGCCTCTCGGTCGGCGCCATCGTGGCCGTCCTGCTCGTGCTGGTCGGCTCGCTCACCCTGCTCCCGGCCATGCTCGGGTTCGCCGGCCGGGCGATCGAGCGGCTCTCGGTGCGGCGCTCGGCCGGCCGCTCGCTCACTGTGACCGACCGGGGCTTCTGGTTCCGGTGGAGCCGGTCGATCCAGCGCCACCCCTGGCGCGGCGTGCTGGCGTCGGTCGCGGTGCTGGTCCTGCTGGCGGTTCCGCTGTTCTCGATGCGGCTCGCCTTCAGCGACTCGGGCAACGACCCGGCCTCGCTCACCACCCGCCAGGCCTACGACCTCCTCTCGGAGGGGTTCGGCCCCGGGTTCAACGGCCCGCTGGTGGTGGCGGTCTCCATGCCGGGGCCCTCGGCCCGCCCGACGGTCGAGCGGCTCGACGCCCGGATCGCGCGGACCCCCGGCGTCGCCACCACCGCCCCGGTCCGCTTCGACGCGGCGTCGGACGCCGCGGTCGTGATCGCCGTCCCCACCACCGCGCCCCAGGCGGCGGCGACCCGGGCGCTCGTGCTCACACTGCGCGACTCGGTGATCCCGCCGGTCGTATCCGGGACCGGGGTCACCGCGTACGTGGGCGGGGAAACCGCGTCGGGCATCGACGCGGCCGACTACCTCTCGAGCCGCCTGCTCCTCGTGATCGCGGTGGTCATCCTCGTCTCGTTCCTCTTGCTCGGCTCGATGTTCCGGTCGCTCGCCATCCCGCTCAAGGCGGCGGTCATGAACCTGCTGTCGATCGGAGCCGCCTACGGGGTGATGGTCGCCGTCTTCCAGTGGGGCTGGCTCGGGGGCCTGTTCGCGATCGGGAAGACGTCGCCCATCGACCCGTGGATCCCGGTCGTGATGTTCACCATCCTGTTCGGGCTGTCCATGGACTACGAGGTGTTCCTGCTGTCCCGGATCGCCGAGCGGTGGCGGGAGACCGGCGACAACTCGCTCGCGGTCGCCGACGGGCTGGCCCGCACGGCCCGGGTCATCACCGCGGCGGCGGCGGTCATGTTCTTCGTCTTCGGCTCCTTCGTGGTGAAGGACCCGCTCCACATCCTGAAGGTCTTCGGGCTCGGCCTGGCGGTGGCGATCCTGATCGACTCCACCATCGTCCGGATGGTGCTCGTGCCCTCGGTGATGGAGCTGCTCGGCCGGGTCAACTGGTGGATCCCGGCCTGGCTCGACCGGGTGCTGCCCCGGCTCGCCGAGGGGCCGCTGCCGGTGGGTGGCGGGTCCGGAGCGGCCGTACACTCGCCCGATGGCTGACGCGAGGAACCAGGTCGGGGCCGAGCGGCCGGGGATGAAGCCGCGGAGCTACGAGGTCACCGAGGGGTGGGCCCGGGCCCCGGCCCGGGCGATGCTCCGGGCGGTCGGCATGACCGACGCCGACTGGGACAAGCCCCAGGTGGGCGTGGCCTCCAGCTGGAACGAGGTCACCCCCTGCAACCTCCCGCTCGCCCGGCTGGCCCAGCGCTCGAAGGAGGGCATCCGCAACGCGGGCGGGTTCCCCTTCGAGTTCGTGACCATCGCCGTCTCCGACGGCATCTCGATGGGGCACGAGGGGATGCGGGCATCGCTCGTCAGCCGCGAGATCATCGCCGACTCGGTCGAGGTGATGATGCACGCCGAGCGCTTCGACGCCCTCGTCGCGCTGGCCGGCTGCGACAAGTCGCTCCCGGGGATGCTGATGGCGGCGGCCCGGGTGAACCTCCCGACGGTCTTCCTCTACGGCGGGACGATCCTTCCCGGCCGGGTGGGGGACCGGGCCCTCGACGTGGTGAGCGTGTTCGAGGCGGTCGGCGCCCACGCGGTGCACGCGCTGACCGACGAGGAGCTCCGCCTCATCGAGCACAACGCCTGCCCGACCGAGGGCTCGTGCGCAGGCATGTTCACCGCCAACACCATGGCGTCGGTGGCCGAGGCCCTCGGCATGGCCCTGCCGGGCAGCTCCTCGCCGCCGGCGGTCGACCGCCGCCGCGACGACTTCGCGTACGCCTCGGGCATGGCGGTCATCGACCTGCTCGCCGCGAACATCCGGCCGCGCCAGATCATGACCAAGGAGGCATTCGAGAACGCCATCGCGGCGGTCATGGCCCTCGGCGGCTCCACCAACGCGGTGCTGCACCTCCTGGCGATCGCGAACGAGGCCCGCGTTGACCTCGAGCTCGAGGACTTCAACCGGGTCGCCAAGCGGGTCCCTCACATCACCGACGCCAAGCCCCACGGCCTTTACCACATGGTCGACGTCGACCGGGTGGGCGGCATCCCGGTGGTGTTGAAGGCGCTGCTCGACGACGGCCTGCTGCACGGCGACTGCCTCACCGTGACCGGCAAGACGATGGCCGAGAACCTCGCCGCGCTCGACCCGCCGGCCCCCGACGGCCGGGTGATCCACCCGACCAGCCGCCCCATCCACGCGGACGGGGGGATCGCCATCCTCACCGGCTCGCTCGCCCCGAACGGGGCGGTGGTCAAGGTGGCCGGGCTCGACGAGCTCGCGTTCGAGGGGACGGCCCGGGTCTTCGACGGGGAGGCGGCCGCGATGGAGGCGATCGTCTCGGGGTCGATCCAACCCGGGACGGTCCTCGTGATCCGCTACGAGGGCCCGAAGGGCGGGCCCGGGATGCGCGAGATGCTGGCGGTCACCGGCGCCCTCAGCGGGGCGGGCCGGGGGGCGGATTGCGCGCTGGTCACCGACGGCCGGTTCTCCGGCGGCACCCACGGGTTCTGCATCGGCCACGTCGCTCCCGAAGCGCTCGACGGTGGCCCCATCGCGCTCGTCGCCGACGGCGACCGGATCGCCATCGACGTGCACCGCCACGGGATCGACCTCCTGGTCGACGCAGGGGAGCTTGAGCGCCGCCGCGGCGAGCTGAAGGCGTTCGAGCCCCGCTACACCACCGGGGCGCTGGCCAAGTACGCGCGCCTCGTGACCGGCGCCGACCGGGGGGCGGTTACCCAGCCCTGAGCGGGGCTGCCGCTCATGGCAGCTCCGGCGAACCTGCTGCAAAACGCTGCTAGTAGCAGTATTATGAAGGCATGGCTGCGATCACCATCCGCGACGTCCCTGGGGAAACCCGCGACGCCCTCGCTGCGCGTGCCGCGTCGACCGGGCGGTCGCTGCAGGAGTATCTGCGACATCAGCTGATCGAACTGGCCCGCCGTCCCGATCCGGAGGCCCTGCTCGTCCAGATTCGCGAGCGCAAGCTCAGTGCAGGCAGCAAGCTGCCGGCCCAGAAGATCCTTGGGCACTTGGCTGCTGACCGCCGGTGACTCTGGTCGTCGACGCGTCCGTCGTCGTCGCCGCCCTCGTGGACACCGGAGCCGATGGAACGTGGGCCGAGGGGATCCTTGGTTCGGACGCGCTCGCCGCGCCACACCTGCTGCACGTCGAGGTGGCAAATGTGCTCCGCCGAGCTTCGCTCGCCGGGGATATCTCTCCCGATTCGGCATCGCTCGGGCATGCGGACTTGCTGAAACTTCGGATCGATCTGTTCGACTATGAGCCCGTCGCCGAACGGGTGTGGGCGCTCCGCGACGCGCTCACTCCCCATGACGGTTGGTACGTCGCACTCGCCGAATTGCTGAACGCCCCCCTTGCCACGCTGGACCTCCGGGTCACTCGATCGCCGCGGGCAGATTGCCAGTTCATCACCCCCGAGCCACCCCGAGGTTCGGGACGCCTGCACGGCTAATTCGCCTACCGTTCGGCGCATTTTCGTTCCCGACACCGGCATAACAACTCCCTAACACCTTCGACATGACCCGATTACGGCCCGGTCCGAGGATGGGCACACAACGAGCTGGGGGTCGTGGTGTGAAGCCATCGGACCGAACGCAGGGGGGCGAGGGGCGATGACGCTCGACACCACCAGCTCGATCGCCCTGCTCTACCGGCGAATGGGCTTCGGGGCGTCCCCGGCCGAGCTCAGCGCCGGGGTGACCGCCGGCTATACCGCCACCGTCGACACGCTCCTCTCGGGGCTCGGCCAGCCCGACCCCGGCGGCGACGCGATCGCCCCGCCGACCTTCGCGCCGCTGCCGACCAACCTGCTCCAGATCCGGAGCGACCCGGCCGCCCGCCAGAGCTACCTGCAGTCCCTGCGCACCGAGGACCGGGAACTGCTCGCCTGGTGGGTCGCCCGCATGGTGGCGTCCACCAACCCCGCCCAGGAGAAGCTCACCCTGCTCCTCCACGGGCACTTCCCGACCGCGATCTCCAAGGTCCGCTTCGCGCAGTTCATGTACCAGCAGAACCAGCTGTTCCGCACCCAGGGGGCCGGCGACTTCCAGGCCCTCACCCAGGCGGTGGCGGCCGACCCGGCGATGCTCATCTGGCTGGACGCGTCCTCGGACAAGGCTTCGGACCCCAACGAGAACTTCGCCCGGGAGCTGATGGAGCGCTTCACCATGGGCATCGGCACCTACACCGAGGCCGACGTCCGGGCGGCCGCCTACGCCTTCACCGGCTGGCGCCTCGACCTGCGCACCGGCGCCTTCTCGATCTCCCCGCTCGACCACTCGAACGCCCCCCAGAGCTTCCTCGGGCACACCGGAATCTCCTCGGGCACCCAGGTCATCGACATCGTCACCACCACCCCCGCCTCGTCGCGCTACGTGCCGTCGGCGTTGTGGAGCCACCTGGCCAGTCCGGTGACGCCGAAGAGCGCGGTGGCCACCGACCTCGCGCCGGGGTACGCGGCCGGCCGGAACATCGGCACCCTGCTGAAGTCGATCCTCAGCCACCCGGACTTCCTCACCCCGGCGACCGCCGGCGGGCTGATCAAGCAGCCGATCGAATACGTGGTGGGTGCCCTCCGGGCGCTCTCGGTCCCAGGCAACGAGATCCAGGCCCGCCCCGAGGGCGCGCTCGCGGTGCTGGCCGAGCTCGGCCAGGTCCCCTTCGACCCGCCGAGCGTCGGCGGATGGGGCCAGAACAGCTACTGGCTCTCGACGGCGGCGGCGCTCGTCCGCTGGGAGTTCGCGGCGCGGCTCAGCGCGCTGGGCGACATCTCGATGGTCGCCGACGCGGCGCCGTCGGGCCGGGTCGAGGCGGTCGGCCAGCTCCTCTCCGTGCCCACCTGGACCAAGACGACCGCCAAGGCCCTGTCGGCCGCCTCGGCGAACCCGCAGAACGTGGTCACCCTGGCCCTCGTCTCGCCCGAATACGTGAGCAACTGACATGGGAGCCCCGATGCCGCCGGACGTGAACGAGCAAGCCGGGTCGCACCCGACCATGAGCCGGCGCCGGTTCCTCTCCTTGGCCGGCGCCGGCATCGCCGGGGTGGCCGGCGCCAACGCGCTCGGGGCCGCCTTCTGGGAGCAGCTGGCCGGAGCCGCGTCCACCGGCGGCACCAAGGGCAGTCTCGGCTCGACCACCGGCCGGACCCTCGTCCTCGTCACCCTCTACGGCGGCAACGACGGCCTCAACACCGTGGTCCCGTACACCAACCCCGCCTATGCGCCGGCCCGGGGCATCCTCGCCGTCGACCCCTCGACCGTGCTCCCGCTCGGCGAGGGCTTCGGGCTCCACCCCTCCATGCCGCGCTTCCACAAGCTCTGGACCGACAAGCACCTGGCCATCGTGCACGGGGTCGGCTTCGCCAACCCCAACTACAGCCACTTCGAGTCCATGGACATCTGGCAGACCGGCGAGCCGACCGACCCGTCGGGGTCGGGGTGGCTCGGCCGCTGGATGGACAAGACCGGCGCCGACCCGTTGCGGGCCGTCGCCATCGGCCCCACGGTGCCGACGCTGCTCGCCGGCGAGAAGGTGCAGGCCGCCGCGATCGCGCCGGGACCGATCCGGCTCCCCGGCACCCCGGCCCAGGTGGCGCGCTACAAGACGCTCGCGTCGACCGGCCGCGGCGAGGCGCCCCTGCTCGCCGGCGCCGCCCGCTCCAACGCCGACCTCCTCGAGGTGGACCGGGTGCTCGGGCCGATCCTGGCCAAGACCGCCAACGCCAACCCGCTGCATCTCACCGGGGCCGACGCCCCGAACGCCGCCGGCTCGGCCAACTCGCTCGCTATCGCGAACGGCGGGGGCGGGACGTCCTCGGCCAACGTGCTCTCGACCCAGCTGTCGGTGGTGGCCAACCTCCTCCTCGCCGGCGCGCCGGCCGAGGTCTACAGCGTGGAGCTGGGCGGGTTCGACACCCACACCGAGCAGGTCGGGACCCAGTCGGCGCTCCTCCCGCAGCTCGACACCGCGGTGGGGGCCTTCCTCGACGCGATCTCGACCACCATGCGGGGGAAGGAGACCGTGGTCGTCGTCTACACCGAGTTCGGCCGGCGGGTGGCCGCCAACGCCAGCGCCGGCACCGACCACGGCTGGGCCAACGTGGCATTCGCGGCCGGCCACCCGGTGAAGGGCGGCTTCTACGGCGAGCCGCCCAGCCTCACCAACCTGTCGGAGGGGAACCAGATCTACACCCTCGACTTCCGGCACCTGTACGCGACGGTCCTCGACCAGGTGATCGGCGTCGACCCGGCCAGCTTCCTCGGCCAGAAGTTCTCGACCGTCGGCTTCCTCTAACCCGGAGGCGCCCGGCCGGGGGCGGGTATCCTTCCTCACCCTGCGGGCGGGGACCCCGCAGCGGAACCCGGGGACCGACGCGCATGGACCACCCTGTCGTCCAGCAGTTCGCCCAGGCCTGGAGCAACCACGACGGCCGGGCCCTCCAGGCGCTCATGGCCGACGACGCCCTCTACGAGGTGGTGCCCCAGGGCCGCGTGTTCCGACCCGACGCGCTGCCCGAGCAGGTCTCGTTCATGGAGAGCCTGGCTTCGGACTTCTCGGTGCGGCTGGTCTCCTCGCTCGTCGAACAGGACCGCTGCGCGGTGGAGTTCGAGCTGTCGGGAACGAACGACGGGCCGTTCGCGCCCTTCCGGCTGGCGCCGTCGGGGCGCCCGTTCACCATCCGGGGGATGTGGCTCTTCGCGTTCGCCGGTGACCGGATCGCCTCGTGCCGCGCCTACTGGGACTTCTCCGGGCTCCTGCGCCAGGTCGGGGTGGCGCCACCCGGCGAGGTGGGCTGGCAGCTCGACAGCTGGGCCGAGGAGAGTGACGGTTAGCGCCGCTCCTTGACCATGCGGGACACCAGCTGGCGGGAGACCCGCCAGGTCCGGGCGATGTCGGCCTTCGTCGCCCCCTCGGCCTCGGCGGCCCGGAACAGCGAGCGCAAGAGCGCGTGCTGGGCGGCCCGGGCCCGCGCCGCCGCCTCGTTCAGCGCCTCGCGTCGGCCGGGCAGGTTCATGGACTGGGCCAGCTCGAGGACCGGCACGCCGGACTCGATCACGCCGATCGCACGGTGCATCGCGATGTCGAGCCGGTCGAAAAGGAGCTTCAGCTCCTTGCTGGCCTCGCTCACCGAGCGCATCGCCGCGACGACCTCGTCGCTCCGGGCGGCTAACCGCCCGGGCGGGGTAGCCCCGTCGGGGCGGGTGTCGTGGTCCTGCGCCAATCCGTCCTCTGTCTTTCTCTTCCTTTCCGGGGAGCCGCCGCGGGCGGAAATCCCGGCAAGAGCCGATTTGGCACTTCCCAGTGTCATATAGGCGGAATAGAATGTCAAGAGTATCGAGCCCCCGTCGCGGGAGACCCGACCATGGCGCAGGTCCCATTCTCTGACCGCCGGCCAGGCCTCCGGGCCGAGCAGCGATCCGTGGCCGACTCCCGGATCCTCGAGGGGGCCATGGCGGTGTTCGCCGAGAAGGGCCTCGAGGGGACGGTCGACGACGTGGCCGGGGCGGCGGGGGTCAGCCGCCGGACGGTCTTCCGCCACTTCGACTCCCACGGCGAGCTGTTCGCCGCCGCCATCGACCGGATCCTCGCCACCTACGAGGAGCGGCTGCCCGGCCCGCCGGCCGCCGGGGAGGACTGGGAGGCGTGGCTGCAGCGGACGTGTCTGACCCTCCACGAGCTGCACCAGGAGCTCCTCGGCCGGGGGTTCTGGTATGCGCACATGGACTGGCCGGGGGCCGGCCCCGAGGTCCGGGCCGCGCTGGCCGGCCGGACCGAGCTGCGCAATCGGATGGCGGGCAAGCTGGCCGGCCGGGCCTGGAGCGGGCGGGGCTGCGCGGGGACCCCGCCCGGCTGGGTCGTCGAGGCCTTCGGCTTGGTGCTCTCCGGCTTCGGTTCAGCGGCGATGGCCGGACTCGGGACCGAGGGTGCGGCCGACTGCAGCGCCCGGATCCTCTCGGCGGTAGTGGCCACGGCGGCGGCGGCGGAATGAGCGGCCGGGCCCGGCCCGACGGGCGCCGCGGTGGGGCGTGCCCGTCGGTGAGCGTCCGGAAGGTTGTCCCCACCCCTCCCGCGTGCCAAGATGTCGGGGCCATGCGGACCCGGACCACCCCCACGACGCTCCTGGTAGTCATCACGTAGCGCGCGGCCACACACTTGTCGCGCGCATTCGACCTCCCGAACGGGAGGTCGTTTGCATATCTGGCCCCAGACGCCCCGCCCGCCCCTCCGACCCACCCGACGACCACACGAGCAAGAGGAACGACCATGCGACTCACCGGAGCCCAGGCCCTCATCAAGAGCCTCGAGACCCAGGGCGTCGAGGTGATGTTCGGCCTGCCGGGCGGGGCCATCCTCCCGGTCTACGACCCGATCCTCGACTCCTCGATCCGCCACGTCCTCGTGCGCCACGAGCAGGGGGCCGGCCACATGGCCGAGGGCTACGCCATGGTGACCGGGCGCCCCGGCGTGGCCATGGTGACGAGCGGGCCGGGCGCCACCAACGTGGTCACCCCCCTCGCCAACGCCTACATGGATTCCACGCCGCTCGTCGTGATCTCCGGGCAGGTGGCGACCACCGCGATCGGGACCGACGCCTTCCAGGAGTGCGACATCACCGGGGTCACCATGGGCATCACCAAGCACAACTGGCTGGTGAAGCGGGCCGAGGACATCCCGCGCACGGTGGCGGCCGCCTTCCACGTCGCCACCACCGGCCGGCCCGGGCCGGTCCTGGTCGACCTGCCCAAGGACGTCGCGAACGCCCAGATGGAGTGGTACTGGCCGGAGTCCGAGGCCGACCTCGATCTCCCCGGCTACCACCCCCGCACCGAGGGCGACCCGGCCGCCATCGCGGCGGCGGCCGAGCTGATGCTGTCGGCCGAGCGGCCGGTGCTCTACGTGGGCGGCGGGGTGCTGAAGGCGCGCGGCGCGGCGGCGCTGCTCGAACTGGCCGAGCGGACCGGCTTCCCGGTGGTCACCACGCTCATGGCCCGGGGCGCGTTCCCCGACAGTCACCCGCTGTGCCTCGGGATGCCCGGGATGCACGGCAACTACACGGCCGTCACCGCCATGCAGCGGGCCGACCTCCTGGTCTCCCTGGGCGCCCGGTTCGACGACCGGGTGACCGGCAAGGTCGACACGTTCGCCCCCGCGGCCCGGATCGTCCACGTGGACATCGACCCGGCCGAGATGGGCAAGGTCCGGGTCCCCGAGGTCGGCATCGTCGGGGACTGCCGCCGGGTCACCGAGGGCCTCCTCGAGGCGCTCGAGGCGGCGGGGCTCGCCCACGACGACGCGGCGGTCCGCACCGACGCGGGCGCCCGCGCCACGCCGGGCACGCGGGCGGCGGCCCGCCCCGGGCAAGAGGCGTGGTGGGCCCAGCTGCGGGCGTGGCAGCGCCAGTTCCCGCTCCATTACGACGAGGACGCCGAGGGCGCGATCAAGCCCCAGATGGTGGTGGAGACCCTGCGCGACCTCGCCCCGGCCGACACGGTGGTGGTGGCCGGGGTCGGCCAGCACCAGATGTGGGCGTCCCAGTACTGGCGTTTCGAGGAGCCCTACACCTGGGTCAACTCGGGCGGGGCGGGGACGATGGGCTTCGCCGTTCCGGCATCGATCGGGGCCAAGGTCGGCCGGCCGGACAAGACCGTCTGGGCGATCGACGGCGACGGCTGCTTCCAGATGACCGCCCAGGAGCTGGTCACGGCCAGCGCCGAGCGGATCCCGGTGAAGATCGCGATCTTGAACAACGCCTATCTCGGCATGGTCCGCCAGTGGCAGGAGATGTTCTACGCCGAGCGCTACTCGGAGGTCTACCTCTCGCCCGACCTGCCGGACTACGTGAAGTGGGCCGAGGCGATGGGGTGCGTCGGGATCCGGGCCGAGACGCCCGAGGAGGTCGCGCCGGCCATCGAGAAGGCCAACTCGATCGACGACCGCCCGGTGGTGGTCGACTTCCGGACCGACGCGTTCGAGAAGGTGTTCCCGATGGTGCCCGCCGGGGGCTCCAACGACGCCATCGTGGTGCACCCCGGCCAATCCGGCGCCCGGATCGCGCAGTGACCGACCTCGCCCCCGGGCGCCCCGACGGCGAGGCGCCACGCCACCACATCCTGTCGGTGCTGGTCGAGAACAAGGCCGGGGTGCTCGCCCGGGTGGCCGGCTTGTTCTCCCGGCGGGGCTTCAACATCTTCTCGCTGGCCGTCGCGCCGACCGACGACGCACGGCTCAGCCGCCTGACCATCGTGGTCGACGTCGAGTCGGCCCCGCTCGAGCAGGTCATCCAGCAGCTCGACAAGCTGATCAACGTGGTGTCGATCTCCCAACTCGCCCCCGAGGCCGCCGTCGAGCGGGAGCTGGTGCTCGCCACCGTGGCGGTCGACGCGGCCCGGCGGGGGGAGATCATCGAGCTGGTCGGGGTGTTCCGCGGCGAGGTGGTCAACGTCGGCCCCGACAAGTTGACGGTGATGCTGGCCGACAGCCCCGACACCCTCGACGACTTCGAGCGACTGCTCGGCGACTACCGGATCGTCGAGCTGCAGCGCACGGGGCGGATCGCGCTCCCGAAGTTGACCCGCCCGGCACCGGACGCCTGAGCGCCCGCGACCACAGGAGAGACCGACATGGCCACCTTGTACTACGAGTCCGACGCCGACCCGAGGCTGCTCAAGGGCCGCAAGGTCGCCATCTTGGGCTACGGCTCCCAGGGGCACGCGCACGCGCTCAACCTGAGCGAGTCGGGGATCGACGTGCGGGTCGGGCTGCGGGACGGCTCGTCGTCGCGGCAGAAGGCCGAGGAGGCGGGCCTGAAGGTCACCCCGGTGGAGCAGGCCGCCACCGAGGCCGACGTGATCATGTTCCTCCTGCCCGACACCGAGCAGAAGGCCGTCTACGACAACGAGGTGGCCGCCCACCTCGAGGCCGGCGACTGCCTCATGTTCGCCCACGGGTTCAACATCCGCTTCGGCCAGATCGTGCCGCCGGCGGGCGTGGACGTGGCGATGGTCGCCCCCAAGGGACCGGGGCACCTGGTGCGGCGAACCTACACCGAGGGCGGCGGGGTCCCGACCCTCATCGCGGTGGCCCAGGACGCCACCGGGAACGCCCGGGCCCTGGCCCTCTCCTACGCCCATGCCCTCGGCTCGACCCGGGCCGGGGTGCTCGACACCACCTTCGAGGAGGAGACCGAGACCGACCTGTTCGGCGAGCAGGTGGTGCTGTGCGGCGGGCTGACCGCGCTGGTCATCGCCGGCTTCGAGACGCTGGTCGACGCCGGCTACCAGCCCGAGTCGGCCTACTTCGAGTGCCTGCACGAGCTGAAGCTGATCGTCGACCTCATGTACGAGGAGGGGATCGCCGGGATGCGCTACTCCATCTCGGACACCGCCGAGTACGGGGATGTCACCCGCGGCCCCCGGGTCATCAACGACGCGGTGCGGGCGGAGATGCGCGCGATCCTGGCCGCCATCCGTGACGGCAGCTTCGCGGCCGAGTGGATCGAGGAGAACCGCATCGGGCGGCCGAACTTCTCCCGGCTGCGGGCGGCCGGCCAGGCCCACCAGATCGAGAAGGTCGGTGCGGAGCTGCGGGCCATGATGCCGTTCATCGCCCAGGGGCGCCGCGGGGTGAAGGACGTCTCGGGGGGCTGAGCGGAGCGCGGTGACGAGGTACGTCTGCCTGTTGCGGGCGGTCAACGTCGGCGGCCGGGCCGTGCCCATGGCGGAGCTCCGTGCGCTGTTCGAGTCGCTCGGGTACTCCGAGGTGGCCTCCTACATCCAGAGCGGCAACGTCGTCTTCGGCTCTTCGAAGTCGGTCCGAGGCGATGCCCTCGAGGCGTCCATCGAGGCGGCTTTCGGCGTGAAGACCAGCCCGGTGCTGCGCACGGCCGCCGAGATGGCGGAGGTGGCCGCCGCCCACCCGTTCCGGGACGCCGACCCGACCAAGCTGCACGTCGGCTTCCTCGCGGCGAGGCCGCCGAAGGCCGCGGTCTCAGCCCTCGAGCCCGAGGGGTTCCTGCCCGAGCGCTTCGCCGTCTCGGGCCGGGAGCTCTATCTCCACCTGCCGGCGGGGATGGCCCGCACGAAGCTGCCGGGCTATCTGGAGCGACGGCTCAAGCTCCCGGTGACCTTCCGGAACTGGCGGACCGTGCAGACGCTGGCCGAGATGGCGGGCACGCCGCTCAGGCGAGGGCGCCCACCACGTAGTTGATGCAGCCGCACAGCGCCGCGATGTCGTCGGGCTCGATCGACGGGAACATCGCGATGCGGAGCTGGTTGCGGCCGAGCTTGCGGTAGGGCTCGGTGTCGAGGATCCCGTTGGCCCGCAGGACCGCGGCGATCCTGGCCGCGTCGATGCTGTCGGCGAAGTCGATGGTGCCGACCACGTGGCTGCGCTCGTGGGGCTTCTCGACGAACGGGCGGGCGAAGTCCGACTGCTCCGCCCAGGTGTAGAGGATCTCGGCCGACCGGTCGCACCGGGCGGTCGTCCAGGCGAGACCGCCGTTGCCGAGCATCCACTCCACCTGGTCGACGAAGAGGAACAGCGTGGCCAGGGCGGGCGTGTTGTAGGTCTGGTCGAGCCGCGAGTTCTCGATCGCGATCTTGAGGTCGAGCGAGGACGGCACCCACCGCCCGCCCTCGGCGATGCGCTCGACCCGCTCGACCCCGGCGGGTGACATGAGCGCGACCCACAGCCCCCCGTCTGCGGCGAAGCACTTCTGCGGGGCCAGGTAGTAGACGTCGAACTCGGCCGGGTCGACCGAGAGACCGCCGGCCGCCGAGGTGGCGTCGACCGCCACCAGACCCTCGGCGCCGGCAGGGCGCAGGATCTCCATCGACACCCCGGTCGAGGTCTCGTTGTGGGTCAGGGCGTAGAGGTCGACGGCGGGGTCGGGAACCGGGACCGGGTGGGTGCCCGGTGCCGACTCGATGACCTGGGGGTCCTTCAGGTGCGGTGCGGCCTTCGCGGCGGCGGCGAACTTGGAGGAGAACTCGCCGAAACAGAGGTGCTGGCTCTGCTCCTCGATCAGGCAGAAGGTGGCGGCGTCCCAGAAGCTCGTCGTGCCCCCGTTGCCGAGCACCACCTCGTAGCCGTCGGGTAAGGAGAAGAGCTCGGACAGCCCCGAGCGCAGCCGGCCCACCACGGTGCGCACCCCCGGCTGGCGGTGGCTGGTGCCGAGGTAGGTGTCGGCGACGCTCGCCAGCGCCTTCACCTGCTCGGGTCGCACCTTGGACGGACCGGACCCGAACCGACCGTCGGAGGGGAGCAGATGGGGCGGGATCGAGATGTCGGGGCCTTCGGTCACGTATGGAATCATGGCATTCGTGGCCCCCAGCCCTTCCACGGCCCTCCATGCCCGCATCTCGCGGCGCGCCGGCGCAGTCGCGCCCTCGGCGACCCTGGCCGTCGACGCCGCGGCGAAGGCGCTCCAGGCCGCGGGCGAGCACGTCATCGGCTTCGGGGCCGGCGAGCCGGACTTCCCGACGCCCAAGGAGATCGTCGAGGCGGCCGTGGCGGCCTGCTCCGACCCGGTGATGCACCACTACACCCCGACGGCCGGTCTCCCGGCCCTCCGGGCGGCCATCGCCGCCAAGACCGCCCGCGACTCGGGCTACGAGGTCGAGCCCTCCCAGGTCCTCGTGACCAACGGGGGCAAACAGGCGGTGTCCAACGCCTTCGCGGTGCTCTGCGACCCGGGCGACGAGGTCCTCGTCCCCGCCCCCTACTGGACCACCTACCCCGAGTCGATCGCCCTGGGTGGTGGGGTCCCGGTGGTGGTGCCCTCCGACGAGTCGACCGGCTACCGAGTCTCGGTGGAGGACCTCGAGGCGGCCGCCACCGACCGGACCAAGGTGCTCCTCTTCGTGTCGCCGTCCAACCCGACCGGCGCCGTCTACCCGCGGGCCGAGATCGAGGCCATCGGGCGGTGGGCCGTCGAGCGCGGGGTGTGGGTCCTCACCGACGAGATCTACGAGCACCTCGTGTACGGCGACGCCGAGCACCACTCGATGCCGGTGGTCGTGCCCGAGCTCGCCGAGACCTGCGTGGTCGTGAACGGGGTGGCCAAGACCTACGCGATGACCGGCTGGCGCGTGGGCTGGCTCATCGGCCCGCCCGACGTCGTGGCGGCCGCCACCAACATCCAGTCGCACCAGACCTCGAACGTCGCCAACGTCTCCCAGGCCGCCGCGCTGTGCGCGGTCTCCGGCGGGCTCGAGGCGGTGGCCGAGATGAAGGTCGCCTTCGACCGGCGCCGGCGCGCCATCGTGGACCAGCTGAACGCGATCGAGGGCGTGCACTGCCCTGAGCCCGATGGCGCCTTCTACGCCTTCCCGTCGGTGAAGGGCCTGCTCGGCAAGGAGATCCGGGGGCGCCGGCCGAGCTCGAGCGGCGAGCTCGCCGACCTATGCATCACCGAGGCCAAGGTGGCGGTCGTGCCCGGGGAGGCCTTCGGGGCGCCTGGCTACTTCCGCATGTCGTACGCGCTGGGGGACGAGGATCTGCACGAGGGGGTCGCGAGGCTGGCATCGCTGTTCGGCGAGGCCCGGCCGTAGCACGAGGAGGAGCGCCCCCGTGGCACGGGTCCTGGTCACCGAGACGATCGCCCCGAGCGGGCTCGACCTCCTGCGGGCCGCCGGGCACGAGGTGGACGTGCGCGAGGGCCTCGAGCCGGGAGCGCTCCTCGAAGCCGTCGCCGGCGCCCATGCGCTGATCATCCGCTCCGCCACCAAGGTCACGGCCGAGGTCCTCGAGGCCGGGGCCGACCTCGTGGTGATCGGCCGGGCCGGGGTCGGCATCGACAACGTCGACGTGGACGCCGCCACCGCGCGGGGCGTCATGGTGGTCAACGCCCCCGAGTCCAACATCCTCTCGGCCGCCGAGCAGGCCATGGCCCTCCTGCTGGCCCAGGCCCGCAACGTCCCCCAGGCCCACGCGGCCCTCGTCGACGGCCGCTGGGAGCGGTCCAAGTGGGAGGGGGTCGAGCTGCACGGCAAGACCCTCGGGATCGTCGGCCTCGGGCGGGTCGGCACCCTGGTCGCCCAGCGGGCCCTCGCCTTCGGGATGCGCCTCGTCGCCTACGACCCCTACGTCTCGGCGGAGCGGGCCCGGCAGCTCGGGGTCGAGCTCATGGACCTCGACCAGCTGGTGGCCGAGGCCGACTTCCTCACCGTCCACCTGCCGAAGAACGCCGAGACCGTGGGCCTCATCGGGGCCGATCTGCTCGCCCGGGCGAAGCCCGGATTGCGCATCGTGAACACCGCCCGGGGCGGGATCGTGGACGAGGCCGCGCTGGCCGAGGCGATCGCCGCCGGCCGGATCGGCGGCGCCGGCCTCGACGTCTTCGCCGAGGAGCCGACGACGGCCTCGCCCCTGTTCGGCCTCCCCTCGGTGATCGTCACCCCCCACCTCGGGGCGTCGACGGCCGAGGCGCAGGACAAGGCCGGGGTCACGATCGCCGAGCAGGTGCTGCTGGCGCTCGCCGGCGACTTCGTCCCCTTCGCGGTCAACGTGGCCGCGAGCGGGGTGTCCGAGCCCGTCCGTCCCTTCATGGGCCTCGTCGAGCAGCTCGGGCGGTTCTTCGGGTGCCTGCACGATCGGGTGCCCGGCGCGATGGAGATCGAGGTGCGGGGTCCGCTCGCGGCCGAGCGAACCGACATCCTCACCTTGAGCGCCCTGAAGGGGCTGTTCGCCACCAGCACCGAGGACCCGGTCTCCTACGTGAACGTCCCCCAGATGGCCGAGCGGCGCGGCCTGCAGGTGCGCGAGACCCAGGTCACCGGCTCGGGCGAGTACGTCAACCTGGTGACGCTGCGCTCCGACGCGCACTCGGTCGCGGGCACCCTGACCACCGGGCCGCGGGTCACCCCGCGGATCGTGATGGTCGACGACCACCCGGTCGAGGTGGCCCCGTCCCCCCACATGCTGGTCATCCGCAACGACGACCGACCGGGCAAGGTCGGCATGGTGGGGACTGTGCTCGGCGAGGCCGGGATCTCCATCCGCGGGATGGCGCTCGAGCAGACGACCGAGGGTGACACCGCCCTCATGGTCCTGTCGGTCGACGCCGAGGTCCCCGCGCCCGTCGCGGACGCGCTGGCGGCAGGCTCCGGAATCCTCGGGGTGGCCCGGATCAGGCTTTAGACGGGCCGGGCGCGCGGGGGACCGGCGGCCACGAGTCGCCGACCGGCACCTCGCTCGAGCCGCGGCGTACCAGCGCCACCGCCGCGACGAGCAGGACCAGGGCGGTCCACCGGAAGCGCCGACGCGGGCGCCCACTGCGCACGGTGGCTCACCGTAGTGGGCGGGCCGGGGGCTGCGGTCGGGGCCGGGCACCGGGCGCCGCCCAGCCCGGAGCGGGCGGCGGGGGGAACGGCGCGGGTGCCGGGAGAACCGGGGCGAGCCTCAGCGGGGGCCGGCGGAGCCGGTGCCAGAGCACCCGGCCGACCAGCACGAGCATCGGCAGGAGGACCACCAGCGCGAACATTGCCCACTGCCACGGCGTGAACGAGACGTGGTCGCCGAGCGAGACCAGGGTGCCCCGGGTCGGCACACCGGTGAGCTTCAGCACCTGCCCCGGCACCACGCCGGTGACGTCGGGCGCGCCGGTCACCCGGTACTGGGCGGGGAACAGCCCTGTGTTCACCACCCACATCACCACCGAGCCGCCCGGGCGCTGCTCCCACGCCACGACGGCGGCCCGGACGAAGGGGCGCATCACGAGCGCAGGCACCACCGCCAGCGCGGTGACCGCCAGCAGGTCGAACTGACTTCGGAAGCGGGCGGCCACCGAGCGCCGGGCCACCAGAATGCAGGCGAGCGCGGCCGCCACCCAGGGCAGGCCTCGCCACAGCCACCCGAGATCGCGGACGTTGTCCACGACCCTGCCGACCACGTCGCCGGGCGACACCGTCCACGGGTCGACCCGCCCGAGCGCGTCCCCGGCGGTCTTGAAGGCGCCCCCCGGAAGGACCCGGACCACGCGGTGGGTGAAGACCGTGGTGCTCCCCGGAGGCCGGAAGGTGACCACGTCGCCGACGTGGACCGGCCCGGTGAGCGGCTGGTCGAGCACGAGGGTGCCCACGCACAGGTCGGGGCACATCGACGGGGTGGCGATCGTGAAGAGCGCGCCGCCGGCGAGCCGCCACCCCACCGACGCGAGGACGGCCGCCGCGACGAGGACGCCGACCACCACGAGAAGGATCGAGCGGGTCGGGCCTTGGGGCGCCGGCAAGGGGTGTGGGCGCGGCGGGCGCGTCGGCGCCCATGGGGACGAGGAGACGGCGACCGGGGCCGCCTGGACGGCCGGGATCACAGCTGGAGGCTGGAGGCGGGGTAGGTGACCTCGGCGGTCCAGCTGCCGTGCGAGATGGAGAAAGCGAAGTCGGCCAGGAGGTGGAGTCCGGTGACGCCAGCGACCGACGCGGTGCCGAGATCCATCCGGAGGAGCAGCGTGAACGGCGCCGACGACGACAGCGACCCCGAGCTCGAGGTGAACGAGCTGAGGAGAGCCGTCGACGGCGGGGTCGAGGCGCACACGCCCGCGCCGGCCGGGTAGACGCAGTTGGAGACGGAGTTCTGCGTGTCCTGGATGTCGATCAGGACCCGTTGGCAGATCTGGTTGGTTCCGAGCACCGGGATCGTCCCGGTGTAGGCGGTGGTGCCGGCGTCGGACAGCAGCCACTCGGCCGTGGGGGAGAGGCCGGTGATCGTCGAGGTGTAGGAGGAGAGCGATGCGGCATTGTCGAGGTTCGACAGGTTGGTCGAGCTGAGCACCGTCCCGAACACCGTCCAGCCGAAGAGCGCGCCGTTCAGGTACTGGTTGGTCCCCGGGTTGGTCCAGCTGCTTTCGCCCGCCCATCCGAGGTGCCAGTAGCCGGTGTAGCTGGTCGCCGAGGTGATCGTCGTGCTGGTCGTCGTGCTGCCGTCGACATCCAGCTTCAGCCCGGACGACGAGAACTGGGCGGCCACGAAGTGCCAGGCCCCGTTGTTCACGGTCGCGGTGCTGACCAGCTGGGCCAGCGTGGAGCCGCTCTGAACCCCGAAGGCCACCAACCCCGACGGCTCGACCCACAGCATCCGGTCCTGGCTGGACGACCCGGTGTCGGGCTGGACATTGGAGAAGCCGATGAACCCGCCCCCGGTGGTCGAGGAGGTCTTGACCCAGCCGGCGATCGTGAAGGTGGACGGCGAGGTGAGCGAGGTGATGGTGCCGACGTAGGTCCCGCTCGCCCCGCTCAGGGTGATCCCGCTGGAGGTGAACGCCGAGTGGACCGGCGAGGTGAAGCCCGTCCCGTAGGTGATCCCCCCGTACACGAGGCCGGTGTTGGCCGAGCTGGAGGAGTCGGCCACCTTGGCCACCCCGCAGGAGAGGAGCGCGATCGTCCCGCTGGTCGGCGACACCGTGCCGACCGAGGCGATCGTGGAGGACGCCGACAGCACCGTCGAGGTCGTGAGCTCACCGGTCGGCATGGGTGTCCCGGTGCACTGGGTGTTGTTGGCCGACACGGTGCCGCCGCTCCCACTCCCGGTCGAGAAGCAGTTGACCGACCCCGAGGTGGTCGACTCCATCTGCACCGTGCCAGCCGAGAACTTGTTGGCGTTGTTGATGTCCTGAGAGCTGAAGGCCCCGGCGGCATCGGCGGCCGGGAGCGCTACGGCGACCGAGAGCACCCCGACCACCGGCAGCCAACGCCGTCCTCGATGCGCGCCGCGCCGAACCATCCCGATTTGACCCCGGTGCGTAGTAGGCGCCGACCCGGTCCCCTCGCTGCTCCTTACGACTGGTTCCAGGTCATCGTCATGCTGGCCGCCAAGCCCTGATCGGCGTTGGTCGCGCTGGTGTCCAGCATCACGGTGAAGGTGTAGGCCTGCGAAGATCCCGCCGTCAGGAGGGTGAGCCCGGGGGTCGAGGAGTTGGTGAACGTGGTGCTCGCGACGGAGCCCAGCGTCCCGCTGTTGGTTGGGGTGGCCGGGCAGGCGGCCGCCGCGTTGGCCGGGTAGACGCACTTACCGGTGTAGCCGATCGAGAAGTCGACCTTTCCGCAGAAGCCCGACGTGTCGCTCCCGACATACCCGTTGGCGTCGGATGCGGCCGCCGCCGAGCAGGTGCCCATGACCAAGCTCTCGAGGGTCGAGTTGATCGTGCCCACGTTGGTCATCGTGATGGTCGTGCTGAGCGGGGTGCCCGCCGGGACCTGGTCGAGGGTGCCCACCAGTTTGTTGATGGCGCAGTTGGCGCTGTTGGCGGCTCCGACGGTGCCACCGCTGCCGCTGCCGGTCGAGTAGCAGTTGATGGAGCCGTTGCTCTCCTTCAGCTGCATCGTCCCGGATGAGAAGGCGTTGGCGTTGTTCACGACCTGGGCGCTGAAACCGGCGACCGAGATCGCGGCGGTCGAGCCCAGCGCGATGACCGCGAGTGCGGCCGCCGCGAACGCGTGCCAGGTGAAAGGTCGGGCTACTGCGTGTGCATGTCGCATCGAAAAGGCTCCCTGGGCCTCGGTGGATACGCCGTCAGCGCAACAGGTGTTTACAGGAGCGTCACGTCGACTTGGTGGATGGGGTCAACCGCGGTTGCGGATATATCGCGCTGAGTGGCAGAACGCTCGGCCGTTCCCACTCTCTGTGTCCGAACCGGTTGGAGACCCCGACGCGCGACGATGCGCCTCGGGCGGTGCGTGCACGCCCTGGCGTCGGGCGGACCGCCCGGATCAGGTCTCGAGACCGGCGAACTGGGCCCGGTAGAGACGCGCGTAGGCGCCGTCGCGGGCCAGCAGGTCGCGATGGTGACCCTGCTCGACGATCCGGCCGTCCTCCATCACCAAGATGGTGTCGGCGTTGCGGATCGTGGAGAGCCGGTGTGCGATCACGAAGCTGGTCCGCTGGGCCCGCAGCGCCGCCATGGCGTCCTGGATGAGCACCTCGGTCCGGGTGTCGACCGAGCTCGTGGCCTCGTCGAGGATGAGGATGGCCGGATCGGCCAGGAAGGCACGGGCGATCGTGACCAGCTGCTTCTCGCCCGCACTGATGACCCCGCCCTCGTCGTCCACCACCGTGTCGTAGCCGTGGGTCAGCGCGTGCACGAACCGGTCGACGTAGGCGGCCTTGGCTGCGGCGACGACCTGCTCGTCGGTGGCCTCCGAGTTGCCGTAGGCGATGTTGTCCCTGATGCTCGCCTCGAACATCCAGGTGTCCTGCAGTACCATCCCGATCCTCGAGCGCAGGTCGCCCCGGGACATCGAGGCGATGTCCCGCCCGTCGAGCGTGATCCGGCCGCCGTTGAGCTCGTAGAACCTCATGATGAGGTTGACGAGCGTCGTCTTGCCGGCGCCGGTCGGCCCGACGATCGCCACGGTCTGCCCGGGTTCGGCCACGAGCGAGAGGTCGGTGATCAGCGGGCGGTCGGCCCGGTAGGAGAACGAGACGTGTTCGAACTCCACCCTTCCGCGCACGTTCGACAGGGTCGCCGCGCCCGGCTGGTCGGGGGTCTGCTCGGGAGCGTCGAGGAACTCGAAGACGCGCTCGGCGGAGGCCAGACCGGACTGGAAGAGGTTGGCCATGGACGCCAGCATCTGGATCGGCTGGGCGAACTGGCGGGAGTACTGGATGAACGCCTGGACACCACCGATGCTCATGGTCCGGGAGGCCACTCGTATCCCTCCGAGGACGGCGATGGCGACGTAGTTCAGGTTGCCGACCATGATCATCAGCGGCTGGATGCTCCCCGAGAAGAACTGTGCCGAGAAGCTCGCCCGGTACATCTCCTCGTTGGTCTCCGAGAACCGTTCCTCGACCTCGCGCTGGCGACCGAACGCCTTCACGATGGTGTGCCCGGTCAGAGACTCCTCGACCAGTGCATTCAGGCGGCCGGTGTGCCGCCACTGGGCGGCGAAGCGAACCCGGGATCGGACCGTGATGAAGCGGATGATGCCGGCCGACAAGGGGATCGACACGACGGCGACCAGGGCGAGCACGGGCGAAATCACGAACATCATCGCGACGGTGCCGACCAGCATGAAGATGTTCGTCAAGGCCTGGGAGATGGTCTGCTGGAGGCTCTGGCCGAGGTTGTCGATGTCGTTCGTGACCCGGCTAAGGAGATCGCCCCGGGGCGTGCGGTCGATGTAGCTCAACGGCACCCGGCTGAGCTTGTCCTCCACGTCCGCGCGCAGTCGGAGCATGGTCCGCTGCACGATGGAGGCGAGGGTGTACGCGGCCAGGTAGTTGAAGATGCCGCTCGCGGCGTAGAGCCCGATGACCAGGAAGAGGAGCCGATGCAACGCCCCGAAGTCGATGGCGCTGGGTCCGCCGTGCACGATGCCGGCGAAGATCACATTCGTGGCGTCCCCGAGGATCCGCGGACCGAAGGCGTTGAACAGCACCCCTCCGGCCGCCAGCACGACGACGCCCGTCACCCGGGGGACCTCGGGGGTCAAACGGATGGACAGCCGGCGCAGCGTGCCCTTGAAGTCCTTCGAGCGCTCGAGCGGCATGCCCGGCGCGACCATGCGGCCCCAGGGGCCGCCGGAGGCCGGCTGGAAGGCGGACTCCTCCTCGGACCCGGCCGTTGCCTCTTGGGGATCGGTCTCGATGCTCACGGGACTTCCTCGGCCATCTGCGACGCGACGATCTCGGCGTAGGTGGGGCAACCCCGGACGAGCTCACCGTGGGTCCCCATGCCGACCGGGCGGCCGTCTTCGAGCACCAGGATCCGGTCGGCGTTGAGGATGGTCGACACGCGCTGGGCGACGATGAGGACGGTCGACCCGGTGACGTACGGGACGAGCGCCGTCCGGACCCGGGCATCGGTCGCGAGGTCGAGTGCCGAGAAGGAGTCGTCGAAGATGTAGACGTCCGGCCGGCGGACGAGCGCCCGGGCGATGCTCACCCGCTGTCGCTGCCCGCCGGACAGGTTCAACCCGCCCTGGCTGATCCGGCCCTCGAGTCCGCCCATGGCGGTCACGAACCCGGCAGCGTCGGCGACCTCGAGAGCGACCCAGAGCTCGTCGTCGGTCGCGTCGGGATTCGCGTAACGGAGGTTGCTGGCGATCGTGCCCGAGAACAGGTACGCCCGTTGGGGAACGAGACCGATGCGCTGCCACAGCACGTCGGGACTGAGCTCCCGCACGTCGACCCCTCCGATCAACACCGAGCCGCCGGTCGCATCGAACAGCCGCGCGACCAGGTTGACGAGGGTCGTCTTCCCGGATCCGGTGCTCCCGACGACCGCGGTGGTCTCTCCCGGAAGAGACTGGAAGTTGATGCCGTCGAGGACCGGCGTCTCGGCCCCGGGGTAGGAGAAGGTCACGTCTCGGAACTCGAGCGTTCCGGGGGTCGGCATCACCATGACCGGTTCGACGGGCGGGACGACCGAGGGCTCGGTGTCGAGCACTTCGTAGATTCGTTCGGCACTCACCGCGGCGCGGGGCGCCATCACGCCGACGAACGTCGACATCATCACCGAGAAGAGGATCAGGGTGAAGTAGGTCAAGAAGGCGATCAGAGAGCCGATCGTCATCTGGCCGTGGGCGATCCGATTGGCCCCGAACCAGACCACCGCCGCGTTCGCGCAGTTGACGATGAGCATGACGACCGGGAACATGAGCGCCATCAGCCGTCCGGTCGCGATCGCCGTGCCGGTCAGCTCGTTGTTCACGTGCTCGAAGCGGTCGCGCTCCTGACGCTCCCGCACGAAGGCTCGTACGACCCGGATGCCGGTGATCTGCTCGCGCAACACCTGGTTGATCCGGTCGAGTCGGTCTTGCATGGCCCGGAACTGGGGGACCATCCGACCGATCACGATGCCGAGGCAGATGGCGAGCAGGGGCATGCTGACCCCGAGGATCCAGGTGAGTCCGGCATTCTGGCGGAGGGCGAGGATCACCCCTCCAACGATGGTCACGGGCGCGGCCAGGGCCATCGTGCAGATCATGACCACCATGATCTGGACCTGTTGAACATCGTTGGCCGACCGGGTGATCAGCGACGGCGCCCCGAGCTCGTTCACTTCGCGGGCAGAGAGGGCCATCGACCGGTGGAACAGGGCGTTGCGGACGTCGCGCCCGAAGCTCATTGCGACCCGGGCGCCGATGTAGACGGCAAAGACCGCGAAGACCGCCTGGACGAGGGCAACGGTGAGCATGGTGCCGCCCATCCGCCAGATGTAGTGGGTGTTCCCGGTCAGCACCCCCTTGTCGATGATGTCGGCGTTCAGGTTCGGCAGGAGCAGGTTGAGGATCGCCTGGATCGACTGGAGGACGAGCAGGAGCGCCAGCAAGCCCCGGTACCGCGACAGGAACGTGCGGAGCAGTCGAATCAGCATGACCCGCGCTCATTTCGGCTCGTGCGAATCAGCTGCGTGGAAGCCCCGAACCGGGTGGCCCGTGGTCCCGACCACCGAACGGACCCCGGCTTGAAGGCCGGCAGAGCGCCATGGGCCCGATCCGGGGGATTCATGCCTGCGAACGCTAGGTCATCGGTCCGACGTCCTGGTCGTTGGCCGGAGCCACGAGGCTGTCTCGGGCGACGGTCCCGACCGCGGACCCGCGTCGCCCGGCCTGAGGAGCTGGTGCCTTGACTTGGCTCGGGTCGGCTGGGAGCATGGTGGTGATGTCCGGAGCCCACTTCTCGGTCCTGCTGCTTACCTGACGGCGAACGCCACATCGCGTTCGCCCACCGCCTCCTGGCCCTCTGGCCAGGAGGTTTTTTCTTTCCCGGTGAGCGGTGGCTCCGAGGGAGCAACCAGCGTACGAAGCGACACAAGGAACACAAGGAGAAGCCATGAGCAGCACCAAGGACAGCCGAGCGACCGCCGATCCGGCCACCGGTCGCCTGGCCCTGCCCTGCGACGTCTCCCCGATGCCCTTTTCGAAATACCGCTCGCACCTGCCGCTCCAGCTGGCCGACCGCACCTGGCCCGACCGCGTCTTCGAGCGGGCACCCCGGTGGGCGAGCGTGGATCTGCGCGACGGGAACCAGGCCCTGATCGACCCGATGGACCCCGAGCGCAAGCATCGGTTGTTCGACACCCTCGTGGCCATCGGCTTCAAGGAGATCGAGGTGGGCTTCCCGTCCGCCTCCCAGCCGGACTTCGACTTCCAGCGTCAGCTCATCGAGGAGGATCTGGTCCCCGAGGACGTCGAGATCCAGGTCCTCGTCCAGTGCCGTGACGAGCTCATCGAGCGGACCTACGAGTCGCTGGTCGGGGCCCGACGCGCCATCGTCCACTTCTACAACTCGACCTCCGAGCTCCAGCGCCGCGTGGTCTTCGGGCTGGACAAGGACGGGATCATCGACATCGCCACGGGGGCGGCCAGGCTGTGCAAGAAGCTCGAGGCTGGGCTGACGGGGACCGAGATCCGCTACGAGTACTCGCCGGAGAGCTTCACCGGAACCGAGCCCGAGTTCGCCGTCGCGATCTGCGAGGCGGTGATGGACATCATCGAGCCGACCCCGGAGCGCCCGATCATCCTCAACCTGCCCGCCACCGTGGAGATGTACAGCCCCAACGTCTACGCCGACGTCATCGAGTGGTTCAGCCGCACGATCAAGCACCGCGACTGCGTGGTCCTCAGCCTGCACCCCCACAACGACCGCGGCACCGCGGTGGCCGCGGCGGAGCTGGCCGTGCTGGCCGGCGCCGACCGGATCGAGGGCACGCTCTTCGGCAACGGCGAGCGGACCGGGAACGTCGACGTGGTCACATTGGCCATGAACCTGTTCTCCCAGGGGATCGACCCGGCCCTCGACTTCGGCGACATCGAGCGGATCCGCAAGGTCGCCGAGTACGCGACCCGCCTCCCCGTGCACCCCCGCCACCCGTATGTGGGCGACCTCGTGTACACCGCCTTCTCCGGCTCCCACCAGGACGCGATCAAGAAGGGGATGGCGGCCATCGGGGACGACTACGACACGTGGGAGGTGCCGTACCTGCCGATCGACCCGAAGCACCTGGGCCGGACCTACGAGGCGATCATCCGAGTGAATAGCCAGTCGGGCAAGGGCGGTATCGCCTACGTCATGGACACCGAGCACGGCCTCGACCTGCCCCGACGACTGCAGGTGGAGTTCTCGAAGGCCGTCCAGTCGGTGACCGAGGCGAGCGGCACCGAGATCCGGCCGGGCGAGATGTGGGAGGTGTTCGCCGAGACGTACCTTCCCGACGACGCCGGCATGCGGTTGCTCTCGAGCGAGATCTCCTCGGGACCAGATGGCACCTCGGTCGTGGCCCAGCTGCTCGTCGACGGGCACCACCGCACCGTCAAGGGCACCGGCAACGGGCCGATCGACGCCATGGTGGCGGGCCTCTCCGACCTCGGGGTGTCGCTCGAGATCGTCGACTACAGCGAGCATGCCCTGACCGCGGGCAGCGGCGCCTCGGCGGTCGCGTACGTCGAGGTCGAGACGAACGGGAATCGGCTGTGGGGTGTCGGGATCGACTCGAGCATCCTCGAAGCCTCCCTCCACGCCGTCGTGAGCGCCGCGAACCGGATCCGCTCCGGGTAGGACCGGGCGTCAGTCAGGTGGGCGCCGCTCGATTCTGGCCGACCCAAGCAGGTCAGCCGGTACCGGCCAGGACACTGATCATCGCGATGGCGGACTTCGAGTTGGCGTTGTACTCCGAGATGCTCGCGGCCTCGTAGACGCAGAACACCTCGAAGTGCTGCGGGTCGAGCAGGAGCACGAACGCCCCGTAGACCTGCATAGTGCCCTGGTTGGTGCTCTGGTTCGCCGAGAACTGCACGATCGCCTCCGACGCGATCGAGTCCGTGCTCCCCTGGATCGATCCCGTCTGCACGGCGCCCGACAGCTGGATGTTGGAGAGCCACGGCACATTGAAGGAGTTGAGCTCGGCGGCCGGGTCACTCGCCTGCGGCGCCGAGAACTCCTCGGCGAACAGCTCGGCCCCGCCGTCGGGGCTCACGAGGTTCACACCGTTCTTCACCGGGTTGGCGCTGCTCCATCCCTTGACCGGTGTCAAGGTCACCCCGTTACCGAACGAGTACGTCTTGCCTGCCGGAGCGGGTTTGGGTCGCTTCCCCGGATGGGCATTCCCGGCTTTGGCCAGCTGTACCGTGAACGACACGGTGCGCGCCGAGGTGACCGGCGCCGGCGCGGCCACCGGACGCAGGGGGCCGGGCCGGGCGGGGCCGTGATTGCCGAGGAGGACGACGAGCGCCACGACACCGCCCGCCACCGCCACGATGGCGAGCGCGATGGCTGCGATCGCCCGGTTGGAGAGCTTGCCCGCGATCCCGGTGTGACCACCGGCCGGGTTCGACCCCGGCGGTCCCGGTGGCGGTGGAGCCGCGCCGGCTCGGTCGGGCCCGGCCGGCGGGAAGGGTTCGGGTCGGTCAGCCACGTCTCTCGTGCACCCCGCTCACCGTCAGCCCTGCGCTCCGTGGAGCGCGCGCAGGGCCCGCTGATGCTGCTTGGGCATCGCCTTCACCGCCGTGCCGCAGGCGAGGCAGAACGCCGCGCCGGAGAGGAGCGGGACCTGGCAGTTGGCGCAGACGCCGCCGTAGCTTGTCGGGGTCGCGCCACGGGTGGCATCGGTCGCATCGGCGAGGAGCGCTTCGTGCGCCTCGTTGCGCACGAGCAAGAGCCCGACCGCAGCCAGCGCGGCGGTGATCAAGAGGGTAAGGACGGCACCCCTCTGCTCGTAGGTGCTGAGGGTGGCCACGGCCGATTCGTAGGCACCGATCAGCAGGAACCCGATCGCAAGTGCGCTCGCGTAGCGCCCGGTTCCCTGCCTCAGTCGCATCACGACGAAGGCCGCGGTCGTCGCATAGAGCACCGGCTTCGCGAAACCGAGGGTGAGGGCGATCACCGTGTCGCGGGCCGCATCGGTGCTGTACACGGTGACACCCGCAAAGGCACCCTGCTGGATCACGATCGACTCGGCCAGCGCGAACGCGACCCCGGCGAGCGCCGCGGTCACGAGCGCGTCAAGGGCGTGGGAGAACTTCGGCCGAGTGGTGATGATGGCCGGGGCGACCTGCAAGGCCACCAGGACCGCCGCCGGGAGGATGAGGCACTCCTCGAGGAGCTGACTGGTGGTCGGGAGCGCGTTGTACAGGCCGACGAGGAAGCCGCTGTCCGAGAGCCAGTTCGTGAGGAACCCGACTCCGACACCGAGGGCGGCCGCGAGGACCACCCCGATCCCAATCACGTACGCGGGCTCGTCGCTCCACACCTCATGGTCGTGCAGGTAGAGGAGCAGCATCCCGGGCAGGGCGACGCCCGCACACACGAGCGCGACCGGCAGGATGCCAAACGCCGCCGCGACCACCGATGCCCCCACCGCGGTGATCAGACCGAGCCGGTAGACGTGGTGTCGGTGCGCCGACACGTGCGGCATCAAGGTGCTCACCAAAGCGAGCGCGCGCACCGATTCGCCCGGGAAGGCCGCGTAATAGTCCGACCGCCGGGCGTCGGGGACGAGCACCTCACCACACGAGTGGCAAAACCGTGCCACTTCGGGGTTGGCCGCGGAGCAACGGGGACACCGCATCTTGACCCCCCCTCCGTAACGCCGCGACCTCAGGCCGGTGGCAGGATAGGTCGGTCGACCGTAGGCTGCAACAGCTGTTGTCCCGGGCAGGCCGGTCACCGGGGGGTCAAAGCTCCGGGCGACCGGAACCCGGCTGCCGCAGTCGAGCCGTGGAATCATTTGACCGACTGAACCGGGGGAGGGGACCTGCGATGCGTGGCGGTCGGGCCGCGGGCCCGAGTTAGTACCGGTGAGTGCTGCACACGTGGGCGAGCCGCAGCCGGCCCCAGGTCTTGTCGATCTGAGCGCGCACTTCGACATGGTCTGCCGCGGCTTCCGTCGCGGTCGTCTCACCCTGGTGCTCGGTGCCGGCGCGAGCCTCTTCGGTCGATCGGGTGCGGGCGCCGACACCTGGTTGGGCGCGCCCAGCGCACCGGAGCTGGCCGCCCGTCTGGCGAAGGAGTTCCGGATATCCGAGAGCGAGGTCGGTCCCGCCGATCTGCTCGCGGTGGCCCAGTGGATCGCCGCGATGCGCGGGGGGACCACCCCGCTCTACGAGGAGCTGCACGACGTCTTCGACCGTGACCTCCCGACCACCCCGCTGCATACATTCCTGGCGGCCCTGCCGGGCCGCCTGCGCGCGAAGGGCTTGCTCGGTGAACCCCCGCTCTTCGTGACCACCAACTACGACGACCTGCTCGAACGGGCCTTCGACGACGCTCAAGAGCCCTACGACCTGGTCGTGTACATGGCCGAAGGGGAGTACCACGGACGGTTCTGCCACCAGGCCCCTGGCGGTTCGTTGAAGCTCATCGAACAGCCAGAGGAGTACCAGGAGGCCGACCCCGCCCAACGATCGGTGATCGTGAAACTCCACGGATTCGTCGACCGACATGAGCGAGTCAACGACAGTTACGTGATCACCGAGGACCACTACATCGAGTACCTGGGTCGGGCTGACCTCGACAAGCTCCTCCCGGTCTCGGTCATCACCAGGCTCTTGAACTGCCACCTGCTGTTCCTCGGTTACAGCCTCAGGGACTGGAACCTCCGCGCCATCCTCTTCCAGCTGCGTGCCAAGGCGAAGCCGAACGACTGGTGGGCGGTGCAGCTGGGCTGTGACGATGTCGAACGGCGGTCGTGGGAGAAGCGCGATGTCGAGATGATCGACATGCCCCTCGAGACCTACCTGGACGGTCTGAGCGAGTCGCTTGAGGCTTGGCTGGCCGAAAGGTCATGACGGCGACCGCGGCGACCGGCGACAGCGGGCCGTACAAGGGCCTCACCTTTTTCACCGAGGACGACGCGGCCTACTTCTTCGGTCGGGAACGCGACTGTGACCTGATCATCGCAAACCTCAAGGCTCGCAGGCTCGGCCTCTTGTACGGTCCAAGCGGGGTGGGCAAGAGTTCCCTCCTGCGCGCAGGGGTCGCGGCTCACCTGCGGTCAGTGGCGCGTCAAGACCGCGACGAGTTCGGCTCGGCCGAGTTCATCCCGGTGGTGTGCAGCGCATGGCGGGACGATCCGCTCGCTGCGATCCACACCAGGATCGCTGAGGCGGCGTCCGAGTTCGGCGCGTCTTCGGTCGATGGCGCAGCCTTCGGGCTCGTGCCGACCATCGAGCAGGTCTCTCGGGAGACCGGAGCGGCCATCCTCGTGATCCTCGATCAGTTCGAGGAGTACTTCCTCTACCACCCCGCGGAAAGCGGGCCGTCGACCCTCGCTGGCCAACTGCCAGCAGCGGTCAACCATGAGCGCTTGCCGGCCGGGTTCCTGATCGCCATCCGGGAGGACGCCCTCGCCCAGCTCGATCGCTTCAAGAACCAAATCCCCACCCTCTTCGATTCGTTCCGGCGCGTCGAACCGCTCGCATCCCGGGCCGCCGAGGAAGCCATTCGCCGGCCGGTCGAGGAGTACAACCGGCTGCGACCCGCCGACGAGCACGTCAGTTTCGAGGACGCGCTCGTCGAGGCCGTCATCGACCAGGTCCGGTCGGGCAGGGTGAAGCTCGAGCAGGCCGGCGTCGGTTCTGTCGACGGGGCGGGCCGACCCGACGCCATCGAAGCGCCCTATCTCCAGCTGGTGATGACGCGACTGTGGGCGGCTGAACGAGCGGACTCGTCGACCCGCCTGCGCCTGGGCACGCTCGAAGCCTTAGGGGGCGCGCAGACGATCGTGCGCAGTCACCTGGACGCCACTTTGGATGCCCTGTCCGGGGAGAACCGTGAGACGGCTGTGCGCGTGTTCCATCACCTGGTGACGCCCTCGGGCACGAAGATCGCCCACGACATCCCGAGCCTGGTCGAGTACACCCACGAGCCGGAGGAACAGGTCCGGGACCTGTTGCAGCGCCTCGAGCAGGGTGACACCCGCATCGTCCGCTCCGTCCCGCCACCGCCCGGCACCGACGGCCCCGCGAGGTTCGAGATCTTTCACGACGTCCTGGCGCCGGCGATTCTCGACTGGCAGCGTCGCGAGTCGACGCGCCAACTCCAACAGGAGAAGGAAGCCGCCGAGCGCGAGGCGCGTCGGCAACGGCGCCGGGCCGGGTTTGCGTGGACCGGTGCCGTTCTCGCGTTCGCCGCACTGCTCGCGGTGATCAGCGTCCTTTACGTGTACTCGCGCAACGAGAGCGCGGCCGCCGACTCGAGAAGGCTTGCGGCCGATGCGGTCCAGAGCCTCGATTCGGACCCCGAGCTGAGCACGCTGCTCGCGCTCTCCGCCGTGGACAAGAGCCCGACGGCCGAAGCGCAGCAAGCGCTCCGTCAGGCGTTCGGGCTGACGCAAGAAGAGGCGGCCTTCCCGATGGGGGGACCGGTCATGAGCGTCGCCGTGAGCCCCAACGGGACAGAGGTGGCGGCGGCCAAGCTCAAGCTGGTCGAGGTCTGGGATCGCCGGTACCCCCACCGGCCGCCCACGATCCTGCAGCCCGGGTTCAGCAACACGATCGTGCAGCACACTGCCGTGGCGTTCAGTCCCGATGGTCGGCAGCTCCTCGTTGGGACCACGGCTTACCAAGGAGTGGTGAACAACACCGCGTATTACATCACCCGCATCGTGATCTTTGACACCAAGACGTGGCGGGTTGAACGGGTCCTCGGGCCAGCCGGTAACCCGAACACTTACACGGGCGACTTCGCGTACTCCCCGAATGGCACTGTGCTCGCCTCTGTGAACTACATCGGCCAGTTGTGCACGTACTCCATCCCCTCCTACGTCGGTCGGTGCTCGACGCCGTTGCTCCAGGCGGACGGATCCTTTGAGCCGCTCTTCAATATCTCCTTCGACCACTCCGGGACGCGGATCGCCACCTCGGCGGGACCAGACGGGACGGTGATCTGGTCGACGGCATCGCTCACACCACTCGAGACGGTCGATCCGGTGACCGACGTCGGCCCCGTCGGAGATGCCGCGCTGAACCCGTCCGCGAGCCAACTCGTGATCGCGGGGCGCCAGGGGCATGTCGCCGTCCTCGACCTCACTGGGCCCCAGCCGACAGTGGTGGCCGACTTCGACACCGATGCTCCAGTCGTCGCGTTCGGCCCGAACGGCCGCGAGATTCTGACGGCGGGGACCGGCGGTCAGACCACGATCTGGGATCCGACCACGAAGGTCGAGACCGTGCAGCTCAACTGCCGGTGTGGCCAGGTCGCAGCAGGCGTCTTCGACCCGACGGGCACGCCCGTCGTGGTCACCGGTAGCGAGGACGGATGGGTTCGGGTCTGGGACGCAGAACCGCGCCAAATCTTGTTCTCGTCCCCGGTGTTTGCCGGTCCTGGCACACCCACCGACCTATCGCTCATTCCGCATTCGCACGACGTCATCTTCGAGCACGGGGGCAAAGAGGGCGAGATCGCGAACATACGTACCGGACAGACCTTCACCGGGCCAGCGAGCGACATCGGCGTCGCGACGGTGCACAACAAGACGACCTTCGTCACGGTATACACGGACGGGAAGACGCAGGTATGGTCGCTCGACCCGGTGCGCCTGCATCCCACGCTGATCAAGAACCTCGGCCCCACCGGCGGGAGCCTCGCGGCCATGAGCCCCGATGGGCGTTGGGTCGCGGTGAGTGGCGGTTTCCTCGTGGCGTTCCTTCAAAATGTTGACAGTTCGCAGGCCGCCGAGCTCGCCGGGAGCCGGAAGTTGACCGCGGGCTATACCAAGATCGCATTCAACCCGGCAGGGACGCGGGTGATTCTGGCTTGCTCCGACGGATTGGCCAGGATGTGGAGCACGCAGAAGTTCTTCTTCATGACTGGCACTCGGTTGGCGCCCTACCTCGGCGCTCTGCGCGATCCCTACTCGACCGATCTGACTGACGCGCAGTTCAGCCCCGACGGCAAGTACGTGGTGGTGACCGACACGGCCGGCAACGCGATCGTCTTCGATGTCCCCACCGCTAAGGTGATACGCACCTTCAACGCCGGGACGAACCAGTTGAACAGCGCCTCGTTCAACCCTTCGAGCACCGAGGTCGTCACGGCGGGGACCGATGGGGTCACCCGCATCTGGGACGTGTCCTCCGGTGACGAAATCGCGGCCTTTGGGCCGGTAGATGTGCCACTGTCCGGTCCAGTCACCTCGGCCGTGTTCACCGCCAGCGGAAATGCGGTGGTCACCATCGGCATCGACGACACCGTGCGATTCTGGTCCACCAAGAGCGCCCAAGCGCTGGTTCAGGTGGAGGCGGCAGCCCGTCAACGGGTTACCCGTGGTCTCACGCCGGCGGAGCGCTCGCTCTACAAGGTCAACCAGTAAGGCAACGATGTACCTCGACCTCCTCAGTCACAAGCGGTCCCGCCGTCGGCTTCTCGTCCGGTCGGTCTGGACAGAGCACGTCGTGCGGCGGTGGAAACGGTCGCGCACCCTGGTTCTCGCCGTGGTCGCCGACGCAGTCATCGTCCTCGGACTGATCGGTTTCACCAAGATCTACCCGCACGAACCGTTCCTCGACTCGCTCTACCGGACGTTGCAACTCTTTGCGCTCGGCGGGTCGGTCCCGACGCATCCGAACGTCTACCTCGAGATCGCCCGGCTCTTAGGCCCGCTCGTGATCGCGTCGGCCATCCTCAGCACGGTCTTTGCGCTGTACCGCGACCAGCTCAGCCGTTTCCGGATGCGCCACCTCCGGGGCCACGTCGTCGTTGCCGGCCTCGGAGCTGCCGGGTTCCGGGTCGCCAAGGCGTTCGCCGAGGACGACTGGTCCGTACTCGCGGTCGACCAGGACGCAAACAACGTGGCAATGGAGGGCTGTCGGGAGCGGGGAATCCATGTACTTGTGGGGGACGCCACCGACGTCCATGTCCTGCGCCAGGCCGGGGTCGGCCGAGCCGTGCTGCTCGTCGTCATGTGCGGCGATGACGGGGTCAACGTCGATGTCGCGGCCAACGCCCGGGCGATCTGCCTCGGTCACGGCAACCGGATCCTCACGGCGTTGGTCGAATTCGACGACTTCGAGTTGTGGCACGTCATGAAGGCCCAGGCCCTGGTCGACCGGGACGAGTCGGCGTTCCGCCTGGAACTCATCAATATCCCCGGCCTGGCGGCCGACCTGTTGCTCGACGAGCACCAGCCGTTTGATCCGTCCCGGCCCGGGTCGCCGCACGTCGTTGTCGTGGGGGCCGACGGGTTGGCCCAAAGCCTGATCGTCGGACTCCTCCGGCGCTGGGTCGTGGCCGACCGAAAGCCCGATGACGTGCTGACGGTGACGCTCGCCGGCCCACGGGCGACCCACACCCTCGCCGGGTTCGTGGCGCGGAACCCCGAGCTGACGGACTTCCCCGCGAGCCGCCTCCGGACCTGGGAGGCGGACCTCGGAGCGGCCGGGGGCCTCGACGACGCACCTGAGGACGTGAGCGCGATGTATGTGGCGCTGGTCAGTGACACGAAGGCGCTGACGCTGGCACTCACCCTTCGCGAACGCCCGGGCCCCTGGGCCACCGTGCCGATCGTCCTCGCCGTCGCGGACCGTGACGCCGGGGTCGGCCGCACCGTCGGCCGAGGCGGCCCGGCCCTCAAGAACATCGTCGCCTTCGGCTGGCTAAGCCAGACGCTGCAGCCCGAGTGCCTGCTCGAGCACACGGTCACCGAGACGATCGCCCGGATCGGCCACCAGCTGCACTGCGAGGACCAGTTCCGCCGCGGAGCCACCGTCGAGACCGAACCGTCACTGGTGCCCTGGGAACAGCTTCACGAGACCCTGCGCGAGTCCAACCGGCTGTGGGCCGACGGCATGGCCGCGAAGCTCTCAACCCTGGGTTGCGTCGTCGCCCCCGCCCCGTTGGCTGACCCGCGCGAGCTCGACTTCGAGTTCACCGACGCCGAGATGGCCTCCCTCGCCCCGATGGAGCACGACCGGTGGTCGGTCGACATGAAGCGCATGGGGTATCGCCAAGGACCCCGCGACGACCGGCACCACCCGCTCATTGACGTCCCCTTCGACGAGTTGCCCGAAGACAACAAGGAGAAGGACAGGGAGCACGTCCGGACCATGCCCGAAGTTCTGGCCAGGGCGGGCTTCCGCATCTACCGGCTCTCGACCACCCACCCGGGGGACGCCGACCAGGTGGTCGCCCGTTGAGCGGACGCCAAGGCCCGCGACGGCGGTACGGGTGGGACGGCTGGAGGGGCTTCTGCCTATCCTCCCTCACTGGTGCAGCGGCCATGACCCCGATGGATCGCAGGCGCGGGTCGCCCGTCCCGGCGCGCCGCCCCGCCGCTGGCCGATCGCATCTGCCGATCGCGGTGGGCGCGGTCTCCTGCCTCTGCGCGCTCTTGGCGAACGTCACGGCCGCCTCGGGAGGCGTGGTGCGAGCGGGCTCGCGCCAGATGGTGGCCCGGCTCCCGAGCCACGTGACCTTCCTGGCCGAGCTCCGGTCGGCCAGAGAGCCCACCTGTCTCGAGGCCTTCGCCGCGCGCGCCGGACTCTCCGTGCAGTGGACGTCGGGCGAGACGTGGGTCAGCGTCACGGGGACGCCGAACGCCGTCGATCGGGTGTTCCATGTGACGGTGAACCCCCGCCCGCCCGTCGACGGCCGGTTGCAGTGGTCGGCTACGGGCACCCCCGTACTTCCAGCGGCCGCGTGCGGTGAGATCGCCGGCATCGGTCGGATCCATTCCGCGGTGCAGCCGAAGATGGGGGCGAAGCAGAGCTCGGCGCCGCCCGGGCTCAGTCCGTCGCAGCTGCTGACCGCGTACGACGCCTCTCCGTTGCGCGCCCTCGAGATGGACGGCCAGGGTGAGACCGTCGTCGTGTTCGAGGTCGATGCCTACAGTCCCTCCGACGTGAACACCTTTGCCAAGCACATCGGCGCCCCCCTGGCGCTGACCGTGCTCCACGGGAACCCGGGCAAGGACCTTCTCGAGAGCACTATGGACATCGAGACGATCCACGAGATCGTCCCGGACGCCCAGATCGTCGACGTCAACCTCAACGCGAAGGTCTGGGCCAACTTGTCGACCGCGGCGACGTTCGTGGCGGCCTTCAACGCGGCCGAGCACGCCTGGCCTGGGTCGGTCTGGAGTCTCAGCATCGGTGTCTGTGAGACCGACCGGAGCGCTTTCGACTCGACCGACCTCTCCGTCATGCAACAAGCGGTCAGCGCCGCCGAACAGATGGGAACGACCGTGTTCGCCTCGAGCGGTGACGCGGGCGGGCTCGACTGCACACCGCAGAACGACTCGGGGAGGCCGCCGAAGAGCACCTGGCAGGGCGTGTCCGTCCCGGCGGCGCTCCCGGCCGTGACCGGCTGCGGCGGCACGTCGCTCTACACGACCAAGAGCGGACAGCGCGTCGACGAGACCACCTGGACCGAGACCCTGCTCTCCCAGGGCTCCGGAGGGGGGACCTCGACCGTGTTCTCGGCGCCGTCGTGGCAGGGGGACCCGGTGCCCGGCGCGGCCCCTGGCCGGGCAGTGCCCGACGTCTCGGCCGACGCGGACCCCGCGACCGGGAACACCATCGTCGAGAATGGCTCGTACACAGAGGGCGGCGGCACGTCGTTGTCGACGCCGATCTGGGCCGGATTCACCGCCATGATCGACCAGTACCTGCGCGTCCACGACCTGGCACCCGTCGGCTTTCTCAACCCCTTGCTCTACGCGATTGCGAAAGGTCCTGCTCAGTACCCGGCGTTCCACGACATCACCGTCGGGGGCAACGACTTCTTCGCCGCCGGTCCCGGCTATGACATGGTGACCGGGCTCGGGAGCCCCGACGTCTGGAACCTGGCCCGCGACCTGGCAGCGGTGGCAGGACCGTGAGCGACGCCGGACCGGCTTCGGTGGATCGCACGCCGTCCGGTCCGCCGACGATCGCGTGCCCGTTCTGCCAGATGATCGTGCCCGACGCCCGCTTCTGCGGCGCCTGCGGTGCGCACCTGTCCGGAGACACGCGCTGGCACGCCCAGCGGCTGCACGCGTACGCGGCCTTCCCCGAAGAGCCCGTCGTGCGCCTTTCGGTGACCACCACCCTGTTCCCGCACCTGTCCCACCGGGGCAAGGCGCCGTTCCGCGCCGCGCTCGGGACGGTGATGGCGCTCATCGTGGTTTTCGCCATCGCCGGGACGGCGGCCCCGCTCATGGCCGTCTGCGCCTTCGGCGTCCCGCTGCTCTTCTTGCTCTACATCTTCGAGGTCGACCCCTATGAGGGCAGCTTCATCCTGCCGACCACGTTGGCCGTCGTCGTGGGCGCCGGGCTCGGGACCGGGTGGTCCCTGCTCTCGAGCGGGTACGTCAACCGGGCCCTCCTCCCCTCGGTAACCGGCGGGCTCGGCACTGGGCGCTCCCTCGTCTCGGGGATCGTCGTCCCGGTCGTCGCCGAGGTCCTCATGTGCGTGACGATCCCGGCGGTGCACTTGATCCAGCGCGGGTCCACCGAGTCGCTCGACGGCTTCGTGGTCGGCGCGAGCGGCGCCCTAGGGTTCACTTTCGCCGCCACGATCGTGCTGCTCCGGCCCTGGCTCAGCGACGGCCAGCTGCTCAATAGCCCCTTCGTCAACACCCTGGCCCAGGGGGTTGATCGAGGAATCGCTTGGCCGCTTATCAGCGCCCTCGGCACCGGATTGGTGGGGGCCGGGTTCTGGGCCACGACCGGGCGGGCCACGGCGGCGCGGGGCCGATGGCTCGCCTCCCCGGTGCTCGCCCTCACCCTCGCCGTCGTCCTCCAGTGCGGGACGGCCTTGGCCGACCTGGCCGGACTGCCCGACGCCGACCTGCTCGTGGTCCAGGTGGCGATCCTCGTCGTCCTCCTCGTGGTCATGCGGATCGGGATCCACCACGTCCTCATGCACGAGGCCGGCCAAGTGGTGATCGGAGCCACGGGGAGCTGCGGGCACTGCGGCCACCTGGTGCCGGCGATGGCGTTCTGCCCCCAGTGCGGGGTCGCGACTCGAGCCACCTCCCGCCGGACCCGTCGCCCCGAGGCGTCCGAGGCGTCCGAGGCAGAGGCGACTCTGCCAGCGGCTCCGGGGGCCGAACCATGAGCGGTGCGGTCGGCGGCGGCCCGCCGACGCTCGGTGGGCTCGCCCCCGGTTTCCCGGCCCCGCGGGGTCCGGGGGCGGACCGCCGCCCCCACCTCGTGTCGCGTTCCCTGCTCATCGCGTTGATCGCGGGGCTGGCGCTGCTCACGGCGGCGCTGGTCATCGTGGCCGTGGTCGAACAGCCGGGCCCGCCGCCCACGTGCCCGCCACTCGGGTGCCAGGGCCCCCCCGTCAAGCACCTCCCGGCGCCCCAGTCGGCGGTTCCGGTGCAGGACTCGGCGGGGCGGCTGTACACGAGCCCCTCGGGCTTCAGCGTGCGAGAGTTCCCGCTCGGCACCAACTTCTACCCGCCGATGTCCGCGACGTCCGACAGCGTGACCTTCACCTACCCCTTCAAGGCCCAATACGGCGGAACCTCGCAGCTGTCCATCATCGGACGTCGTGGTGGCTCGGCCACCCCACAGGCGGTGGCAGCGGCCGAGGTGAACGAGCTCGCCCCCAACTCGACGCTCGACTACGTCCTTCCCGGTGCCTTCGTGGGATACGTCCCGGGGTTTGGTGAGGTGGTTAAGACCCAGGTGGTGTCGTCGAGTGGCACCACCGCGACCTACGAGCTGATCGTGTTGGCCGCCGTCCACCGTGGCTTCTCGATCATCGTGGTCGCCGTGGGCACGCTCCTCGCCGACGTCGGGCCCAAGTCGATCTTCTACAACGGCCACCCCACGCCGGCGGCGATCAACATCGCCTACGTCTCCGACCCGACGATCAACAGCATCCAGTTTCCGAAGTGAGATCGATCATCGACTGAGGGGTGGTCGGACTCAGGGTTGCGCAATCTCTGGCGCTCTGAGATGACCGTCTAGCTGACGACCCAGGACATTGCGAACTCCTCGATATGAGGACATCGCAATACATTGGAGAGATCTGGGAGCGGAAGTTGCCTGCAGGCGGGAACACCACGACGACGAAGTTGGGCAGTCGCCGTACGGCGCGTATAGGTCCGCGGCTCCGCTTCCGCCAGGCCGGAGTGCGGCTGGGTCTCATACCCCAACCCCCCGAGGATCTTCTCTTCCATGGTTTCATCTCGTACAGCCATGCCGTGGACGGGAAGCTGGCTCCGGCCCTCCAGCGCGGCCTGCAGCGATTCGCCAAGCCGTGGTACCGGACCCGAGCGCTCCGCATCTTCCGTGACGAAGCCGCGCTCTCCGCCAACCCGCATCTGTGGACGTCGATCGCGGCCGCACTCGAGGCGTCGCAGTACTTCATTCTGCTCGCCTCCCCGGAGGCAGCCTCCTCGGAGTGGGTGAACAAGGAGGCCACTTACTGGTGCCAGCACAAGTCGGTGGAGCGGATCCTGATCGGCCTCACCGGCGGAGACATGCATTTCAATGGTGCTCCCGGCCGCGTCTTCTCCGTTGACCGCGACGCGCTTCCGACGCCACTGCGTCAGGTGCTTGACGAGGAACCTCGTTGGGTCGGCCTGCGATGGGCTCGAAGCGCCGACGACCTCGCCATCAGCCACCCGCGGTTCCGGGACGCGATCGCAGAGATGGCCGCGCCGCTGCACGGAGTGGCAAAAGACGAGCTCTCCAGCGAGGAGGTCCGCCAGCACCGCCGAACGGTGCGGATTGCTCGCACCGCGGCCACCGTGATCACCCTCCTTCTGGTTGTCGCCATCGTCGCGTCGGTCGTGGCCCTTCAGCAGAGGGACAACGCAGTCCAACAGGCCACGATCGCGACCTCGCGACAGGTCGCGGCGGTCTCGGAGAGCCAGCTCTCGACGAACCTCGAGGTGGGGCTAAAGCTGGCCGTGCAGGCCTATCTGACCAACCCCAGCGTGCAAACGCGGGCGGGGCTGTTCGAGGCCGATCTGGCCAGCCCCTTCCTGGTGCGCTTCGTCCAAATGGGGGGCCAAATCTCCCAGCTGTCGGGAGGCGACCGGGGCCGTGTCGTCGTCGCCGGGCTGAGCGACGGCCGAGTCCTCTGGAGACAGCTCGCGAAGGACAGGGCTCAGGTGGTGCTGCGGTTCCGATCGGCCGTGTCGAGCCTGGCGGTCAGCGGCGACGGTGGCGCCGTCGTCGCGTCCGACGGGACGACTGCATTGTTGTGGCGGGAGGGGCATACCCCAGTTGCGCTTCGGGGCCCACCGGGGCAGAAACCCCATGTTGTCGGGATCTCCCCGTCGGGTCGCACGGTCGTGGTCGGATACGGCGTCTCCCAGTACTTGGGGATGCAATCGGTGGTCCTCTTCGGTGCCGATGGGCGGGAGACCGCCGAGAACCCCTCACCGAGCTCCAGCCTGCTGCCCACGGAGATCGTGGTGCCTTCGGACGATCAGTTGGTGCTGTTCGACGCGAGCAGCGGCAATTGGGCGCGCATGCGGATCTCCGATTGGTCGGTGGAGGAGGTGTCCAGAGCTTTCGAGGGCATGGACATCGTCGGCGCATTCGCCAGCGACGGCGGATCCTTCGCGTATTACGGCGGCTTCGGTTCCCACGTGCCGGTCTGGACCACGAGCGGACCGAGCGATCCGTCCAATCCTCCGCTGTTGGCCACCGCTCCGATCAGTTCGGCCACCGCGATGGCGCTCAGTCCCCACGGTGCGTCACTCGCGGTCGCCGACGCCGGGGTGATCGATGTGATACCGGTGGAACCCCCAACATCGACAGCCGGATCAGTTATCCCGTTGGTCGGGAACGGCAGCATCAATTCCGACGCGTTGCAGTTCCTGGGAAACGGCAGGGCACTGATCTCGGCATCGGGTTCGACAGTGGCAATCTGGAACCTCGATCAGGTCGACCGCCTCGGCCGACTCTTCGCCACCCCGCTGGGTCCGACCTGCGACGGATGCAGCGGGCCAGCGATGGCCGTTTCGCCAAGTGGACGATCAGTGGCCGCTTCGAGCGCGTCGGGCCCGGCCGTGATCGAAGGACTCTCCGGGACCGGTCATTCAGAGCTCCTTCCACTCGGCCCCGACGCCGCCTACGGCCCACCGCTGTGGGACCCAACGCTGCGGGAGTTTCTCCTCCCGCTCTCGGCTTCGCCGGGGGGTGGTGGCACCCTCCCGGCTCCGCCTCGCGTCTCGGGTGCCCACGTCTTGGTGACCGGCGGTGGAAGCACCGTGGCCGCCGACTCGCTCACCACCGACGGCCGACACCTCATCGTCGTGAACAGCAGGGGCACCATCTACATCCAGGACGTTGCCACCGGCTCGCTTCGAGAGACCTCGCGGGGACCCGGGGACCTCTCAACCGACGGCTTCGGGTTCCTGACCCGTGCCGAGGCCTCGATCGATCCCGGTGACGATCTGGTCGCAGTGCTGAACGGCCTCCACGGTTCGCCCGTCGAGAGCTTCGATTCGGTCCTGATCCGGAGTGCGGAGACCGGAAGGGTCGTCGGCGAGGTCCACGCCGCGGGTGTCCAGGCAGTCTCGTATGCAGGGCGCCAGCTGGTCGTGGAACGGAGCGACGGGAGCCTGGCCGTCTGGAACGCCGAGGGAACCCAGTTGGAGCGGGTGTTGGCAGGTGATGCGAGCGACCTGGGTGCACCTGTGGCGAGCGCCGATGGACACCTGATCGCGCGTTACCGTACCGACGACTCGGTCGTGGTCACCGACGTGCGTACCGGGATGACGCTCGGCACACTCGCCCCACCGGTGAACGCGGCTCTCGGGCTCAGGATCGGGGTGGCATTCTCACCCACCAGCGCAGCCCTGGTCGAGGTCGTTCAGACGACGGGTGGTGCACCGGCCCTGATCGTCGATCGAGACATCTCCGACCGTGGATTGATCGATGCTGCCTGCGCGACGGCCGGAGCGCCACTCACCGCCGCGACCTGGCAGACGTTCATCGGAACGACGACCCCCCATCACTTGGCCTGCGGATAGTCGCGCTCGGTCCCGCTGTGTGCTCGATGGGCGGGGACATCGGGTTCCTCCCGCTCCTCCAGGAATGCCGGCAGAGCCACTCGGCGCTCCGCGCCGCGTCCGGCCCGGTTCAGGCGGCGGTGCTGTTCAGGCCGTGACCGAGGGTCGGAAGCCGGGGCGAGTCGCCTCGTACGCGGCGATGCGGTCCTCGTGGCGCAGGGTCAGGCCGATGTCGTCCCAGCCGTTGAGGAGCCGGGTGCGGGTGAACTCGTCCATGGGGAAAGTGCCGGAGATGCCGGCGGCCGGCGCCTCGATCGTGCCCCGTTCGACGTCGATGGTGATCTCGAGCGACGGGTCGGCGAGGACCGCGTCGAGGAGCTCACGAGCGACATCGGCGGTGACCTTCACCGGCAGCAAGCCCTGCTTCGTGCAGTTGTTGGCGAAGATGTCGCCGAACCGGGTGGAGACGACCGCCTCGAACCCGTAGTCGAGGAGTGCCCACACCGCGTGCTCCCGGGACGATCCGGTGCCGAAGTTGGGGCCGGCCACGAGGATGCTCGCCCCGGCATGCTCCTCCCGGTTGAGCACGAAGTCGCGGTCGTCGCGCCATTCGGCGAACAGGCCGGCCCCGAAGCCGGTGCGCTCGACCTTCTTCAGCCAGTCCGACGGGATGATCTGGTCGGTGTCGACATCGGAGCGGTCGAGGGGGACGGCGGTCCCGCTCACCACGCGGACCGGCTTCACGAGAGCTCGGCGGGTGTGCCGAATCGGCCGAGCACTGCCGTGGCCGCCGCGACCGCCGGCGAGACGAGATGGGTGCGACCACCGCGGCCCTGGCGGCCCTCGAAGTTCCGGTTCGAGGTGGACGCGCAGCGCTCCCCCGGGGAGAGCTTGTCGGGGTTCATGGCCAGGCACATCGAGCAGCCCGGCTCGCGCCACTCGAACCCCGCGTCCCGGAACACCCGGTCGAGCCCTTCGGCCTCGGCGGCCGCCTTGACCCGGTGGGAACCGGGCACCACGAGGGCGCGGAGCCCCGGTCGCACCCGGTGCCCGGCCACCACGCCGGCGGCGGCCCGCAGGTCCTCGATGCGCGAGTTGGTGCACGAGCCGATGAAGACCGTGTCCACCGCGATGTCCCGGATGGAGGTTCCGGCGGTGAGTCCCATGTAGGCGAGGGCCCGCGAGGCCGCCTCGCGGTCGGCGGCCTCGGTGAACCCGTCCGGATCCGGCACCGCACCGTCGATCGCCACCACCTGGGCCGGGTTGGTGCCCCAGGTGACGTGCGGGACGAGCCCGGCGGCGTCGAGGGCGACCTCCTTGTCGAAGGCGGCGCCCTCGTCGGTCGGGAGCGACCGCCAGTACGCGAGGGCTTCCTCCCACGCCGGTCCCTTCGGGGCGTGCGGCCGGCGCTCGAGGTAGGCGAAGGTCGTATCGTCCGGCGCCACCATGCCGGCCCGGGCGCCACCCTCGATGCTCATGTTGCACACGGTCATCCGGCCCTCCATGGAGAGCCCGGTGATGGCGCTGCCGCGGTACTCGATGACATGGCCCATGCCGCCGCCGGTGCCGATGCGTCCGATGACGGCAAGCACGACGTCCTTCGCCGTGACCCCGGCGGGGAGCTCGCCGTCGACCGTGACGGCCATGGTGGCCGGCCGGACCTGGGGGAGCGTCTGGGTGGCCAGCACGTGCTCGACCTCGCTCGTGCCGATGCCGAAGGCGAGGGCGCCGAAGGCCCCGTGCGTCGAGGTGTGGCTGTCCCCGCAGACGATGGTCATCCCGGGCTGGCTCAGGCCCAGCTCGGGGCCGATGACGTGCACGATGCCTTGGTTGGGGTCGCCCATCGGGTAGCAGACGATCCCGAACTCCTCGCAGTTCGCGGCGAGCACCTCGAGCTGGCGCCTCGAGACGGGGTCGGCGACCGGCTTGTCGACGTCGGTGGTCGGGACGTTGTGGTCGGCAGTGGCCACGGTCAGGTCGGGCCGCCGCACCCCCCGCCCGGCCAAGCGGAGCCCGTCGAAGGCCTGGGGTGAGGTCACCTCGTGGACGAGGTGGAGGTCGATGAAGAGGAGGTCCGGCTCGCCCTCGGCGGCGTGGACGACGTGGGACTCCCAGACCTTGTCGACGAGCGTGCGAGGACCCGCCATCAGGCCTCGACCTCGACGATGGTGACCTTCAGGGACCCGCCCGGAGCCTCGTACTCGACCGCGTCGCCCGACTTCTTGCCGAGCAGCGCCTTGCCCAGCGGGGCGCCGGGGGAGACAACCGACATGTCGCCGCGGCGCTCCTCGATCGAGCCCACGAAGAAGCGCTGGACGTCGTCCTCGTCATCGCCCTCGTAGCGGAGCACGACGATCGACCCGGCCGACACCGACCCGTCGCCGCCCTCGGACTCGACGATGACTGCGTGCTTGAGCAGGGCCTGGAGGTGCCGGATCCGGGACTCCATCTTCCCCTGGCTGTCCTTCGCCGCGTGATAGTCGCCGTTCTCGGAGAGGTCGCCCAGGGCCCGAGCCGCCTCGATGGTGGTGGCGATCTCGTTCCGGCCCCGGGTCGTCAGGTCCTCGAGCTCGGCAGTCAGCCGGTCGTGGGTCTCCTGGGTGAGCTGGGTGCCCTGCGGCTCCTCGGCCGGTCTGGTGGGGGTCATCGGTCTCCGTCCCTGGGGCGGTGCCCGGAGGTTTCTTTCCGTCCCCGCGAGGCTACCGGCCCTCGGGAGCCACCCGTCTTGGACCGCTTTTCGGTCAGGCGTCGCGTCGGGCCATGAGGATCCCCCCCACGACCAGGGCCACCGCCGCGTAGCCGCACAGGAAACCGAATCCGGTCCAGGGCGAGAGCAGCGGCCCGCCCCCGAAGTCGTGCGTGCCCGGCAGGACGGCCGCCATGTGCTCGCCGATGACGAGGGGCATGTACTTGATCAGGTCGTGCTGCACCGACTCGGGGAAGGCCTGGAGGATGAGCGGCACGACGAGGAGCAGTCCGACGTAGGCGGCCAGCGCGCCGGCCGTGTGCCGGATGATCGTGGCCAGCCCGAGCGCGAGCAGCCCGAGGACGGTGAGGACGAGCCCGGCGCCCAAGACCGCCCGCAGCACCCCGGGCTGGCCGATGGTCGCGTAGGGGGTCGAGCCCTTGAGGAGCTGCTGTCCCAAGAAGAAGGCGCCGAAGGTCAGGATCTCGCTCGCCACGAGCGCGACCACGGCGAACACCACCGCCTTGCACGCCAGGACGAGCGGCCGGTTCGGGATCGCCGAAAGGGTGGCGCGGATGGTGCCGGTCCCGTACTCGGCGGACATCACGAGCACACCGATCACCCCGATGACGATCTGGCCGAGGAAGACCCCGGCCAGGCTGCGGGCGGTCGGGTCGAAGTCGAACCGGTCGACGAAGCCGCCGTTCTTCCAGTGGGCGGCGGTGACAGCGGTGGCGATCGCCCCGATCCCGACCACCGCCAGGACCGTCGCGACGAGCGACCAGACGGTGGAACGGACCGTGCGGAGCTTGGTCCACTCGGATCGGAGCTGTCCGAGCGGCCCGTAGTGGCCGGCGGGCACGCCGGGCACGCCGGGCACGCCCGGGAGGGTCCCCGCCGTCACTGCGCCACCGCCTGAGCTTCGGCGTCGCTCGCCGGATCGCTCGCCGGAGCCACCCCGTGGCCACGGAACTCGATGTGGTCCCGGGTGAGGTCCATGAACGCCTCTTCGAGGGACGCCTGGAGCGGCGTGAGCTCGTGCAGCCGGACGCCGTGCTCGGCGGCCAGGTCCCCGATCGCGTCGGCGGTGAGGCCCGTGACCGTCACCACCCCGTCGGCTTCGGTGGCGAGCTCTGCTCCCGCGCTGCGCAACGCCGGTTCGAGCCGTTCGCGGTCGGGTGTGCGCACCCGGACGAAATGGTGCGAGCTCCGGGACACGAGCTCGGAGACCGGGGTGTCGGCGATGAGACGCCCTCGGCCGATGACCACCACGTGGTCCGCGGTCAGGGCCATCTCGCTCATCAGGTGGCTGGAGACGAAGACGGTGCGCCCCTCCCCGGCCAGATGGCGGAGCAGGGTCCGGACCCAGAGGATCCCCTCCGGGTCGAGCCCGTTCACGGGTTCGTCGAACAGGAGGACCGAGGGGTCGCCGAGCAGGGCGGCGGCGATGCCCAGCCGTTGGCTCATGCCGAGCGAGAACTTGCCGGCCCGGCGGCTGGCCACTTCGGCCAGGCCCACCAGCTCGAGCACCTCGTCCACCCGTTTCCGACCGATCCCGTGGGTCTGGGCGAGCATCAAGAGGTGGTTGCGGGCACTGCGGCCGGGATGGATGGCTTTGGCCTCGAGCAGTGCGCCGACCTCGTGAAGCGGCCAGGGCAGTCCGCGGTAGGGGCGGCCGTTGATGGTCGCCTGCCCGCCCGTCGGCAGATCGAGGCCCATGATCACCCGCATCGTGGTCGACTTTCCCGATCCGTTGGGGCCGAGGAACCCGGTGACCTGGCCCGGACGGACGTCGAAGGAGAGATCGTCGACCGCCAGGGTCTTGCCATAGCGCTTCGAGAGGCGGCGAGCCTCGATCACGTGGCGTTCTCCATGTCCCGGGCCGACTGGGGGCTCGGCGTGGGGGGCATGGCCACCCTATCGCCCGTCCCCGCTCTGCTCGGGGCGGGGCCGGGCCTGATTCGGAAGGGGCCCACGACGGCCCCATGCCTCGGCGAGGTGACCCTGCACCGTCCGTCCGACGCTCGCCCGGGCTCGGTTTGTTCGTCGGGGGCAGCGGAGGGGGCTCCGAAACCGGGAATTGCTTGACCTTCACACGGTGTGAAGGCGTATCAATGGTCGTGTCATGTTGAACATCGGAGAGTTCGCCCGGCTCGGCCAGATCTCACCCCGCATGTTGCGCCACTACGACGAGATCGGACTCCTCAATCCCGATCGGGTCGACTTGGGAAGCGGTTACCGCCTGTACAGCGTCCATCAACTGGGGCGACTGCACCGCATCGTGGCGTTGCGCGACATGGGCTTCGGCTTGGAACAGATCCGACAGGTTCTCTCCGAGGAGATCACCGTCGAGGAGCTTCGCGGGATGCTGCGGATGCGCCACGCCCAGATCGAGCAGACCGTAGGAGAGGAGCAGGAACGCCTTCGGCGGGTCGAGGCGCACCTCCGAGCACTGGAATGGAGTGACACCGTGGAGCTGCAGGACATCGTCATCAAGCACACCCAACCGGTCCGCGTGGCCCAGTCCACGGCACGCGGGCTGACCCACGACGACATCGGGGCGGCCTTCGGGCGGCTGATGCCCCAGGTGATCTCCCACCTCGAGGCCGCCCACGCCAAGCCGGGCATCTCGGTCGCGGTCTACGAGGACGAAGGCGGCACCGTCGCAGAAGGCGAGATCGTGCTGCACGCCGGTTTCGACATCGGTGATCAGGAGGTACCCGACTCAGAGAATGTGCGCGTCGTCGAGCTCCCGGTGATCGAGGTCGCGTCCGCTGTCTACCGGGGAGGTAACGACGGCATCATCGCCGCCTGGGAGGCGCTCGTTCGCTGGATCGACGACAGCGGCTACCACCTCATCGGCGACTGCCGGGAGATCTACCACGAGTGGCACGACGACGACGAGTCCGCCAACGTCATGGAACTTCAACAACCGATCGCGCGTGAGAGAGCCGGTTAGGAAGGGTCCGCGCACTGGGAGCGGCCCGACATCGCGGACTGTCGGTGGCGGGTGGGCGGTGGGCCTTGGTGCGAGCGTTCTCAGGCCCGTCGGGCCACCGCTGCCGGTGTGGCGGCCGCCACCAGGCTCGAGAACAGCGTGAGATCCTCGTCCATCTCGGGATGCCACTGGACCGCGATGAGGTAGCGGGAGGAGGGATCTTCGAGGCCCTCGACCGTGCCGTCGATGGCCCACGCGCTGGCGACCAGGCCGCTTCCGACCCGGTCGGGCGCCTGGTGGTGGTGGGTCGGGACGTCGAGCTCCTCCCGTCGGACGATCGCCCCGAGGCGACTGGCCGGGTCGACCCGGACCCGATGGCGGCCATAGACCCCGGGCACCGCCATGTGGTCGGGGTCGGCCCCGAGGTCGGGCAGGTGCTGGTGCAGCGTGCCGCCCCGCCACACGTTCACCACCTGGATGCCCCGGCAGATGGCGAGCACCGGGAGCCCGCGTTCCTCCGCCGCGTCGAGGAGGTCGAGCTCGAAGCGGTCGCGCGTCGGGTCGGGTCGCTGGGCCCTGGGGTGGCGTTCGGCCCCGAAGAGCCCCGCATCGACGTCCACCCCGCCGGTCAGCATCAGCCCGTCGATCCGCTCCGCCAGCGCGTCGGCGATGCCGGCCACCGGCGACAGCACGACGGGGACCCCTCCCGCGTTGGCCACGGCGTGGATGTAGTCGGCCGGGACGAGCGATGCGCGCTCCTTCCACACCCCGTAGCTCGCGACCAGCTCGCCCGCGGTGATCCCGATGACCGGTCGCCGCCCCGCCCCGCCGGGTGGGTCAGAGGGGGGTGACGTAGGCACCGTGGATCCCGCCGTCGACGAGGAAAGTGGAGGCCGTGATGAACGACGCATCGTCGGACGCGAGGAAGGCGGCGGCCGCCGCGATCTCCTCGGGCTCGGCGAAGCGTCCCATCGGCACGTGGACCAGCCTACGGGCGGCCCGCTCGGGGTCCTTGGCGAACAGCTCCCGCAGCATCGGGGTGTTGACGGGGCCGGGGCACAGGGCGTTGACCCTGATCCCCTCCCGGGCGAACTGGACGCCGAGCTCGCGGGACATGGCGAGCACGCCGCCCTTCGACGCGGTGTAGGAGATCTGGGAGGTGGCCGACCCGAGCACGGCGACGAAGGACGCGGTGTTGATCACCGACCCGCCGCCCCGCTCGAGGAGGTGGGGGATCCCGTACCGGCAGCACAGAAAGATGCTCGTCAGGTTGACGGTCTGGACCCTGGCCCAGGCGTCCTCCTCGGTCGTGAGGATCGAGTCGTCCTCGGGCGGGGAGATGCCGGCGTTGTTGAAACAGATGTCGATTCCGCCGTAGGTGTCGACCGCCCGCTCGTACATGGCCTGCACCTGCGCAGCGCTCGTGACGTCGACCTGCAGGCCGATGCCCCCCACCTGCTCCGCCACCTCCGCCGCCCCCTCGGCCACCAGGTCGGCGGCGACGACCCGGGCACCCTCGGCCGCGAACCGCAAGGCGCTGGCCCGGCCGATCCCGCCGGCCGCACCGGTGATGACCGCGACCTTCCCCTCCAGCCTCGCTGTCACCGTCTCTCCGGGGTCTCGGCCGTCGGCGCGTCCTTGACGGGTGTCGGGCTCCTCACAACCGCTCGAAGCCTCGGAAGCGCTCCCAGTCGGTCACCGTGGACTCGAACGCGGTGAGCTCGACCCCCGCCATGTTGACGTAGTGGTCCACCACCTCGTCGCCGAATGCGATCCTGGCCACCTCGCTGTTCTCGAAGAGCCCGGCCGCCTCGCGCATGGTGGACGGGATGCGGGCGAGATCCGGGTCGGCGTAGGCGTTGCCGACGAACTCGGGCTCGAGCTCGATTCCCTCCTCGATCCCGTGCAGCCCGCCCGCCACCAGGGCGGCGAGCGCCAGGTAGGGGTTGACGTCACCGCCCGGGACCCGGTTCTCTACTCGGAGCGAGTCGCCGTGTCCCACCACCCGGAGGGCACAGGTGCGGTTGTCGTTGCCCCAAGCGACCGCGGTGGGGGCGAAGCTCCCTTCCGCGAAGCGCTTGTAGCTGTTGATGTTGGGCGCGAGCAGCAGGGTGAGCTCGGGGAGGGTGGCGAGGAGCCCCGCCATGAATCCGGCGAACGCGCCGTCCGGCCGGCCGTCGTCGCCGAGGCCGAAGATCGGCCGGCCGTCGGTGTCGCGCAGCGAGAGGTGGACGTGGCACGAGTTGCCGGCGCGCTCGTCGAACTTGGCCATGAAGGTGAGGGCCATTCCCTCCTGCGCCGCGATCTCCTTCGCTCCGGCCTTGTAGACCACGTGATCGTCGGCGGTGCCGAGCAGTTCGGCGTAGCGGAACGCGATCTCGTGCTGGCCGGGGAAGCACTCGCCTTTGGCGGACTCCGGACGCAAACCGGCCCCTGCCATCTCATTGCGGACGCGGCGCAAGAGCGGCTCGATGCGCCCGGTGCCGAGCAATGAGTAGTCGACGTTGTACAGGTTGGCCGGAACGAGGTCGCGGTAGGCCTTCTGCCATGCTTCCTCGTAGGTGTCGCGGAACACGACGAACTCGAGCTCGGTGCCGGCGAGGCCGGTCCAGCCGCGCTGGCGCAGCCGCTCCACCTGGGCCCGCAGGATCTGGCGGGGGGAGGCCACCACCGGCGAGCCGTCGGCCCACTCGAGGTCGGCCAGACACAGCGCGGTGGCCGGGTGCCAGGGCACGCGGCGCAGGGTGGCGAAATCCGGCTTCAGGGCGAAGTCCCCGTAGCCCCGCTCCCACGACGACATCGCGTACCCGTCCACGGTCCGCATGTCGACGTCGACCGCCAGCAGGTAGCTGCACGCCTCGGCGCCATGCGGGACCACCTGGTCGAGGAAGTAGGGGGCATGGCAGCGCTTGCCCTGGAGCCGGCCCTGCATGTCGGTGAGCGCGAGCAGGACCGTGTCGATCTCGCCCTGTTCGACCAGATGGCGGAGCTCATCGAGGGAGAGGGCGCCCCTTGGTTCGCTCATGCCGGGAGCTCCGGCGAGACGGCCTCGAGCGCGGTCCGGTCGCCGGGCGCCCGGGGGCCACTGCACCACGTTCGGGCCGAGGGCGGGCGACCCCCGCCCGAGCACACGAAGACCACATCCACCCCTTCCCTGGTGCACGAAGACCAGCAGGCGGCGCCGGGCCCTGTCAACCGGAATTGGGCCGCGACCAGGTCGAGGTGACGTCGCGGTGGTTGACGGCCGGGTCCGTGGTGGGGGAGAATGTCGGTCCCATGCGCCCCACCGACGCCCGCGTAATCATCATCATGTAGGCACGTGCCCCCGGTACGTGCCTGCCCGACCGTCCACTTGGTGGGCGGTTTTTCATTTTCCGGACCGGTCCGAACACCCGATGCAGCACACTGAAGAGAGCCCGATGCGTCAGCACTACGACGACGAGCGCCCGCCGAGCGTGGGCCCAGAGGCCGCCCGATGAGCGGCCACGCCGTCGCGGTGATCGGCGGGGACGGGATCGGGCCCGAGGTGCTCGGCGAGGCGCTGAAGGTGGTCGAGGCGGCCGGCGTGGCGCTCACGACGACCGACTACGACCTCGGGGCCGCCCGGTACGTGCGCACCGGCGAGGTGCTGAGCGACTCGGTCCTCGACGAGCTGCGGGCACACGACGCGATCCTGCTCGGCGCGATCGGCCCTCCGATCGGCGACACGACGGTGCCGCCGGGGACGCTCGAGCGCGGGCTGTTGCTGCGGCTCCGCTTCGAGCTCGACCTCTACATCAACCTGCGCCCCTTCACCGGTGCTCCCGGCTCGGTGGCCGACGGTGCCGACTTCGTGGTCATCCGGGAGAACACCGAGGGGACCTACGCCGGCGAGGGTGGCTTCCTCCGGAAGGGGACCCCTCACGAGGTCGCGACCCAGGGATCGGTGAACACGCGGATGGGGGTCGAGCGCTGCGTCCGGTTCGCCTTCGATCTGGCTGAGCGGCGCCCGGGCCGCCATCTGACCCTCGTGCACAAGACCAACGTGCTCACCTTCTCCGGGGACCTGTGGCAGCGGACCGTGGCCGAGGTGGCCTCCGAGTACCCCGACGTGGCCCGGGACTACCAGCACGTGGACGCCGCCTGCATCTACATGGTCGAGCGCCCCCGCGCCTATGACGTCATCGTGACCGACAACCTGTTCGGGGACATCCTCACCGACCTGGCCGGAGCCGTCTGCGGAGGCATCGGGCTGGCCGCCTCGGCCAACCTCAACGCGGCGCGGACGGGGCCCTCGATGTTCGAGCCGGTGCACGGGGCCGCCCACGACATCGCCGGCCAGGGCGTCGCCAACCCGCTGGCGGCGATCCGGTCGGCCGCGCTCATGCTCGACCACCTGGGCGACACCGACGCGGCCGCCCGGATCGAGAAGGCCGTCGCCGACTTCGTCCTGAGTGACCAGCTCTCCCATCCCCCCGCCGGGGCCGAACGATGGACCACCGTCGGCATCGGCACCGCAATCGCAGAAAGGCTCTGAGATGCCCATTACCCCGACCGAGAAGATCTGGATGGACGGCGAGCTCGTCGACTGGGCCGACGCCAAGGTGCACGTGCTCACCCACACCATGCACTACGGCTCGGGGGTCTTCGAGGGCATCCGCGCGTACAAGACCAGCAACGGCGTCGCGGTCTTCCGGCTGCGAGAGCACATCGAGCGGCTCTTCGCGTCGGCCAAGGTGCTCATGATCGACGTTCCCTACAATCTCGAGCAGCTGATCGAGGCGACCCGCGAGGTGGTGCGGGTGAACGGGCTGCACGACGGCTGCTACCTGCGGCCGCTGATCTACCTCGGCTACGGCGAGATGGGGCTCAACCCCCTGCCCTGCCCGGTGAACGTGTCCATCGCGGCCTGGCCGTGGGCGAGCTACCTCGGCGACGAGGGCATCGCCAACGGGGTCCGGGTGAAGGTGAGCTCGTGGCAGCGGCACGATCCGAACGCGGTGCCCACCGCGGCGAAGAGCACGGGGATGTACCTCAACTCGTCGTTGGCCAAGGTCGAGGCACTGAAGGCCGGCTACGACGAAGCGATCCTGCTCGCCCCCGACGGCCATGTGAGCGAGTGCACCGGCGAGAACGTCTTCATCGTGTGCGGCGACCGGCTGATCACCCCGCCCGCGTCGGACGCCGGCGCCCTCGACGGCATCACCCAGCGCTCGGTCGAGGCCATCGCCGCCGACCTGGGCTATCCGGTGACCCACGAACCGATGATCCGGACCGACCTCTACCTGGCCGACGAGGCGTTCCTCACCGGGACCGCCGCCGAGGTCGTGCCGATCTGCGCCGTCGACGACCGGGAGGTCGGCTCGGGCCGGCCGGGCCCCATCACGAAGGAGATCCAGTCCACCTTCTTCGCCACCGTCCGGGGCGAGATCGACCGGTACAAGGACTGGCTCGACTATGTCGACTGACCACGGGCGTCCCGGCCATGGTCACGGGGCCGGGGCGCACGACTTCGCGATGCCCCGCTGGCCCGACGCGGTCGACGTCTTCGACACCACGCTCCGGGACGGCAGCCAGCAGGAGGGACTGTCGCTCACCGTCGACGACAAGCTCCGGGTCGCCGAGCAGCTCGACCACCTCGGGGTGGCCTACATCGAGGGGGGCTGGCCCGGGGCCAATCCGAAGGACGACGAGTTCTTCCGCCGCGCGCCGACTGAGCTTCGCCTCGCCACCTCGACGCTCGTCGCCTTCGGTTCCACCCGCCGGGCGGGCGCCGCGGCGGACACCGACGACACCCTCCGCAAGCTCGTCGAGGCGGACACCTCGACCGTCTGCATCGTGGCCAAGTCCTGGGACCGCCACGTCACCGACGCGCTGCGCACCGACCTCGATGAGGCGGTGGCGATGGTGGCGGACTCCGTCGACTTCCTGCGCCGGCGGGACAAGCGGGTCTTCCTCGACGCTGAGCACTTCTTCGACGGCTACCTGCACAACCCCGAGTTCGCGCTCCGGGTGTTGCGGGCCGCCGAGGAGGCCGGAGCCGAGGCCCTGGTGCTCTGCGACACCAACGGCGGCACCCTGCCCCACGACGTGGCCGCCATCGTCCTCGATGTCAGGGCGCGGATGGAGGCCCAGATCGGCATCCACTGTCACAACGACACCGGGTGCGCGGTGGCCAACACCCTGGCGGCTGTCGGCGCCGGCGCCACCCACGTGCAGGGCTGCGTCAACGGCTATGGCGAGCGGGCCGGCAACGCGGACCTGGCCGCGGCGATCCCCGACCTCACGCTCAAGCTGAACGTGCGGACCATCCCGCCCGAGCGGCTCGAGCGCCTGACGGCGGTGTCCCATCACATCGCCGAGTTGGTGAACATCGCCCTCAGCCCCCAGCAGCCGTACGTGGGGACCTCCGGGTTCGCCCACAAGGGGGGACTGCACGCGAGCGCGGTCGCTCGTCGACGCGACCTGTACGAGCACGTGTCGCCCGACCTGGTGGGCAACGGGATGCGGGTGGTCGTTTCGGAGATGGCCGGCCGTTCCACGCTCGCCATGAAGGCGACGGAGATCGGCCTCGACCTCGACGGCGAGGTCCTTGGGCGGGTGCTCGACGAGCTGAAGCGCCTCGAGCATGAGGGCTACCACTTCGAGGTGGCCGACGGCTCGCTCGAGCTGCTGCTGCGGCGGGCGACCGGATGGGAGCCCGACTACTTCTCGGTCGAGTCGTTCCGCGTCATCACCGACCACGGCACCCCGCCGGGAGCGCCCCGGGGGCAGGCGCCGGTGACGACCGAGGCCACCGTCAAGGTGCACGTGGGGGAGGCGAGGATCGTCGCCACCGCCGAGGGCAACGGGCCGGTCAACGCGCTCGACGCGGCGCTGCGCCAGGCGATCGGGCCCCACTTCCCCGCCCTCGCGGGGATCCACCTGACTGACTACCGGGTGCGGGTGCTCGACACCGGCCTCGGTACCGGCGCGGTGACACGAGTCCTCGTCGACACGAGCGACGGGGAGGACACCTGGACCACCATCGGCGTGTCGGAGAACATCATCGAGGCCAGCTGGCAGGCGCTGTACGACTCGATCGTGCTCGGCCTTCTGCGCGCCTCGGCCGCCTGACCAAGGTCCGGGTCGGTCCCAGATCGGGCATTGAGGGACCCCGACCGGGGCATCCACGCGCGGGGCGGTCGGGCCGCGTTGCCGTAGCGTCGTGACGGTGCGCTCGCGGGCCGACCGGCAACGGCAGCTGCCCGCGGCCCCGCTCCTCGCCGGGAGGGTCAGCCCGGTCGTCCCCACCCTGCTCGGCGCCGCGTGCATCTCGTCGTCGGCGATCGTCTCCCGCCTGGCCGACACCAGCCCGGGCACGACGTCCTTCTACCGATGCCTCCTCGCCCTGCCGGTGCTCGTTCCCTTGGCGGCCGTCGAGGCGCGGCACCGGGGGACCCGGCCCTGGCGGGTCCGCGGCCAGTCGTTCCTGGCCGGCGCGTTCCTCGGGGTCGACCTCGTGCTGTGGACGCACGCCATCTACGACGTCGGGGCCGGGATCGCGACGGTGCTCGCCAACCTCCAGGTGCTGTTCGTCACCGCCATCGCATGGGTGCTGCTTCGGGAGCGACCCCACGCCCGGTTCCTGCTGGCGCTGCCCGTCGTGGTGGCCGGGGTCATCCTGCTCGCCGGCGTCGAGGGCCATGCCGCGGCCGGCTTTCACCCGGTCTCCGGGGTCCTCTACGGGGTCAGCGCCTCGGTCGCCTATTCGGTGTTCATCCTGGTGTTCCGGCGGAGCACCGAGCGGGGGCCCCAGGTGGCCGGCCCCCTCGCCGACGCCACCGCCGGCGCCGGCCTGGCCGCCCTCGTGTTCGGCCTGGCCGTCGGCCAGATGCACTTCTCGCTGTCCTTAGGCGCGTTCGGGTGGCTCGTGGTCCTCGCGCTCACCAGCCAGACCCTCGGCTGGCTGCTGATCACCTCGTCGCTGCCCAGGCTGCCCGCCGCGCTGGCGTCGCTCCTCCTGCTGTTCCAACCGGCGGCGTCGATGGTGCTGGCGGCCGTGGTCCTGTCCCAGCGGCCGCGCGCGCTGCAGGTGCTCGGGGCGGTCCTCGTCTGCGGCGGCGTACTCGTCGCGGCCCGGTCGAGGTCCGACCCCGAACTGGCGGGGACCGGGCCGACGCCGGGCTAGGACGGCCCGCGCGACGCTGTGTCCCCGGACGCCCGCCGGGCGAGCAGGAGGTGCCGATGCCCGAGCCAGTGACCACGACCGACCGGGGGGCGGTGCGCGGGTACACCACCGAGCACGGCGTCGCCTTCCGGGGGATCCCCTATGCGAAGGCACCGTTCGGGCCGAGGCGCTTCGGCGCCCCCGAGGTGCCCGATCGCTGGGAGGGGGAGCGGCCGGCGACCGAGTCGGCCCCGACCGCGCCGCAGCCCGAGTCCGGCTTCACCCTCATCCCGGAGCCCACGATCGACGGCGGCGACGCCCCGGAGTGCCTGTCGCTGAACGTGTTCACGCCGGACCTCGGCGCCGCCGGGCTCCCGGTCCTCGTGTGGATCCACGGCGGCGGCTTCACGACGGGCACCCCGTCGAGCACCTGGTACGACGGGGACCGCTTCGCCCGCGACGGGGTCGTGGTGGTGAGCGTCGGCTACCGCCTCGGGGCGGAGGGCTTCCTCCACATCCCCGGCGCGCCGCCCAACCGCGCGGTGCTCGACTGGATCGCCGCGCTCGAGTGGGTGCAGCGCAACGTCGTCGCTTTCGGCGGCAACCCCGCCCGGGTCACGGTGGGCGGGCAGAGCGCCGGCGGCGCGGCGTCCCTGCTGCTCGCCACGTTGCCGCGGGCGAAGGGGATGTTCCGGGCCGCCCTCCCCATGAGCGGCTCGGTGTTCCCGGCGCCCTCCGAGGACGCCGCGCTCGAGCTGACCCGCCGGGTGGCCGGCCATCTCGGTGTGACCCCGGACCGCGCCGGGCTGTCGGCCGTCGACCCGGTGGCGCTGGTGGCCGCCCAGACCGCCGCCACGGCGGGGGAGGGCGAGTCGGCCGTCCGAGCGGGACGCGGGCTCCCGTTCTCCCCCTTCGTCGACGGCGAACTCGTGCCGGTCCGGCCGATGCGGGCGGTGGCGGCCGGAGCGACCGACGGGCTCGAGGTGCTGATCGGGACGACGGCTGAGGAGTTCAACGCGATGGCCCGGATGGCCCCGATGGACGACGATGCGGCCGACTCGGCGCTGCGGGGCATGGGACTCGACGACGCCGGGGTCGCCACCTACCGGGCCGGGGCTGCGTCACCGGGCGACGCGATGGGCCAGGCCGTCACCGACCGCACGTTCAGGGTCCCGGCCCTGCGGGTCGCCGAGGCGCGCCGGGCTCCCACCTACCACTACGAGTTCGCGTGGCGCTCGCCGGGGCTCGGCGGCATCGGCGCGGTGCACTGCCTCGACCTCCCCTTCGTGTTCGACGTGCTGCACGACGAGCACGTGGCGGTGGTCGCCGGCGAGGATCC
>Ga0116217_10000196_pt1 | contig 71491 bp, 71 predicted proteins | sample Sb_taG_6_FD_89697 | JGI IMG/M metagenome (GOLD analysis project Ga0116217, IMG submission 89697) | Peat soil microbial communities from Weissenstadt, Germany - Sb_50d_4_PS metaG | ecosystem: Environmental > Terrestrial > Soil > Wetlands > Peat | place: Germany: Weissenstadt | collected 2010-09-21
AATTTCACGTACATGATGGACAGCCGCAGCCACACTCTCTACACCGGCGTCACAGGCGACCTTCACAGACGTGTGTTCCAGCACAAATGGAAAGAGCATGAAGGCTTCACGGCAAAGTACAACCGCGATCGGCTCGTGTGGTTCGAAGGACACCAGGACATTGCGCGAGCGATCGCCCGCGAGAAGGAATTGAAGGGCTGGAGACGAGCAAAGAAGGTTGCGCTGATTGAGTCGATCAACCCGTTCTGGACGGACTTGAGTCGCGATTGGTACGACTACGAGCTTGCCGATTATCGCCGAGCGTTGAATCGAATGGATCGATGAGAAGCAACCGCAGATCCTTCCGCTTCGCGTCAGGATGACAGTGCGACGTGAAGCCGAATTGCGCGTCGGATGGTGATTGGGAGCGCGTGGTCGGCAAGTGGGAGGTTTGAAGAATCTTCGTCCGGGACCGGAGACCCGGCGCTACGCGACGCGCTCTTTCCATTTACGTACGAGGTCCTGAGCGGCTTCAGGCCAGGTGGGGAATTCGAAATGAAATCCGGCGTCGAGCAGGCGGGCGGGAACCACGCGGCGGCCTTTGAGGATGAGTTCCGGCTCGGTACGCAGAAAGATGGCGCCGATGGCGAGCAGCAGCGAGGGAGCGGGAATGCCGTTGGGTACATCCCAAGCTTCACGAAGAGCCGCCATGAATTCGCGATTGGGCAGCGGGTTGGGCGCAGCGAGATTGATGGGGCCGTCGATCTCTTCATGATCGATCAGGAATTCGATGGCGCGGGCGTAGTCAGATTCGTGAATCCACGAGACATATTGGCGGCCGTTGCCCTGCGTTCCGCCCAGGCTGGCGCGCACCAGATTCGAGAGTGCGCCGAAGACGCTGCCGGGGGTGGGGCTGAAGACCAGCGAGGTGCGCAGCGCGATTTTCCGCGTGCGCGGCGTTGGCCCTGAGAAAAACGCCGCCTCCCAGTCCTTAATGAGCTTGGTGGTCCAATCCCATTTTTCAGGAGCCCGCCGGAAGGGTGAGATCCTCTCGTTGCCGCCGAGCTCGCCGTTCTCGTCCATGGGCTGGTCGAACTCCGATCCCTGGGACACATGCCGGTAGATGGTTGCCGTGGAGGCGTTCATCCACAGGCGGGGCGGATTGGGGAGCATGCCGATGGCCTCATGCAGCAGTTGCGTGGGCCCGATGCGGGAATCGCGAAGCTCGCGGCGATTGCGCTGGGTGTAGCGGCAATTGACGCTGCGGCCGGATAGATGGATCAGGACGTCGGCGCCTTCGAGGGTTTCGACCCACGGGCCGAGCAGTTTCGCGTCCCAATGAACCGTTAGCCAGGGCGCAGTGTACGGCCCGCGCGTGAGCACCGTAACGTGATGGCCGCGCTCCTGAAAGTACCCGGCGAGCATTCGCCCCACCTGGCCACTGCCGCCGGGCAAGACGATGCGCAACGCGCGGGTTGGCGGCATGCATGAATCCATCATGCAAACAGCCTAACGCGTAGGGTTGCCTGGAAGAGTTTTATTGCCGGGGCGGCATCGGATAGTGCTGCATGTATTGCCGCATGCGGTGGACGCGGACCTCATGGACGATGAGGAAGATTATGAGAAAGACGACCAGCAGCGGTCCGAAGATGATCAATGGCGAGAACATGACGCGATTGTGGCCGATGGAGACGGACGTGGGCGAGTGGACCACGCCGAACATCGCCACCACGTCTTTGCGCACCGAGACATTCTCGCCCAGTTGAACAGAGCCGAAGAACGAAACAAGGTCGCCCCCGATGTAGGAGTTGTCGGCGGCCGAGACGCTGCCGAAAAAGTTGACCACATCATGGTGCGCCATGCCGTTGAGGCGCACGCTACCGAAGAAAACGACAATGTCGCCGTTGACGTTGCCATCGACGCCGACGCTGCAGAAGAAGCAGACCGCGTCCTTCACCGGTTGGTTGGGTGTGACATTGATGTCATTGAAAAACTGGACGGCGTCCTGATCGGCGTGGGCAGGCATAGCGGCCGCCGCCAGGGCGACCCCGAGCAGGCAAAGGGCAAGTGATCTCGAACGCATAGGTGCGCACCCTCACACTAGGGTCAATATACGCCGGAGGGGAGGGGAAAGTTCCCCGGGGGACCTAAAACAGGAAGGGCAACGCCAATTGCATGTGGCGGAGAGGGCTTCGCGAAGAAAATCTAGGAGCCGGAATCGGAAGCGTCTCCGCCACGGCTACGCAATGAGACAACAATCCAAATAAGGCCAACGACGGCGACAATCACTGCCCAAGCATCCAGTGGAACGACTGCGAAGGACGCATCCTCAAAGCGCTCCGGCATGCCGACGTGGAGGGTTGTGTCGACCGGTTTCTGCCCACTGGCCGAATGGATGTCCAGGACGACCCTCTGGCGCGTTCCCCAGGCGGGCCGGTAGTAACCAAGGATTGCGCCATTTCCGCCGCCCCGGTCGTCATATTGCCCGCTGGCAATAACGGCTCCCTGCCGGTTCACGACCTTCCAATCCAGCGTTGCCGGCGGCCGGGCAGGCGGAAGGAAGTAGAGCTCGACCTGGTAGTCGTCATTGGCGTAGGTGGTGAAAAACGGCGAAGAGAATTCTCCATTCTTCAGCGCGACGGGAACGGACAGAGGATCGACGACGAGAGCACTGCTCCACCATGATAGGTATGCGAGAGGAGCCAGCGCCACCACAGCGGTGATTGCCAGCTTGATCAAAACTTTCATCAGGCGCATCGGAAGTTTTTCATTCAGCGTAGGCGTGGCACCTTGCATTGAGGTCAAGAGTGCACGAAACAAATCATAAGATCAAATCGCGCTAGAAGTCGAAGCGCATGGCCAGCTGAATCCGGCGCGGCGGAGCCACCGAGGTGATCTGGCCGTAGGATGGCGACGTGTCAACGGCATTGATTCCCTGCCCGTTGACATGATTCAGGACGTTGAAGGAGCTTGCGGAAAAGCCCAGATGGGGAGCTTCATCGGCCTTGTTGGCGGTGATGGCAAAGTCGTGGCCCCAGCGCAGGTCGAGGTCCACATAGCCCGGGCCGGTGTGGGAGTTGCGGCCAACGCCGTCAGGACGCGCGTTGAAGAGGCCATCGCCGAAGGGGTCGGCCCCGGTCAGTTCGGTCCAGGGCGAGCCGGTGTTGGCGAAGATCCCGGTGGCCAGATTGAGCAGGCTCTTTTGCTGAAAAATCGCGTACATGCCCATGCGCTGGCGGCGGTCGTAGCCGGAGTTGGACCACTCGTCCTCAGGATCGTATTGGTTTTGCGGGTACCAGTTGATGCCTCCGGTGTTGGACTCATAGTGCGCCCAGGTGAAGCGGCCAAATCCGGTGAAGTACTTGTTCCACATGCCGCGGTAGGAGACGTCGAGGCCGTCGCCCGCGTAGAATCCAGCGGCCTGCATCTGGCGGATGCGTCCGTATTCGAGATCGGGGCGCAGTGTGTAGCCGGATTGTGGGGTGGGCGCGTTGGTATCGACCGAGCGGAACATGTCGATGCCGCGAATGGAGTAAACGCTGACGGATCCCGTGGCACGCTGACCGAGCTGCCGTTCAACGGAGAGGCCATAGTGAATCTGGTAAGGAATCTTCGCGTTGGGCTCAAGTTGAACCAGCGCGGGCGGCTGGGCGGCAAGCGGAACGCAGTTGGTGATGGGAACGCAGCCTGACGATGGAAGGGCGGCCGGATCGAGTGAGAGAACGACGGAGCGGCGGCGCGCGGTGGAGTAACGCTCGAGGTCGAGAAGCGGCCCTCCACCGAAGCGGTCGTAGTAGATGCCGCCTCCGCCGCGCACGACGGTTTTTGATTTCTGGTCGAGGACCCACGCGAAAGATGCGCGCGGCGAGAAGCCGAGGCGGCGCGTCGAGAGAAAGTTCTGCCAGTCGTATCGAATGCCGGGAGTGATGGCGAAGCGGCCGTTGACCTTGATCTGATCCAGGATGAAGGTGCCCATCTCCTGCTGGTGATAGATGAAGTGGTTGTCGCCGGTATTGAAAGAGAAGCCGGAGGGGAGGCCGGCGGCATAGTCCTGGAAAGCCGTAGAGAGAACGGTGACGCCATCGGCCGCGAATGTGGGAGCGAATGTGTAGGTGCCGAGCTCATTGGTGTGATCGTCATAAGCGCGGCGGCCGATGTGCGGGATGCTCGCGCCCCATTTGACGAGGTTGCGGCCATGCGACCAGGTGACCACGTCAGAGAAGCGGAAGTTATATTCGGTGCTGAATGAATCGGCCTGCGCCGAGCCGGAAAGAAAGTCTCCCGGCAGGCTGATACGCGGCGCTTCGACGGCGTTCTGGTTGCGGCTGGACCAGTGCTCTCCGACGAGGGAGATCTGATTGAGCGTGTTAGCGGAGAAAACGGAATCCGCGTGGGCGACAAAGTCATCTTCGTGAAAGAGATTGCTGTAGCCTGCCGAAGCCAGCGTTTGCCCGCCCACGCCCTGGTTCTGGCCGTTCCAACCCTCATAGCTGTATTGCAGATAAGCGGAGTGCTTGTCGCCGAACTGGTGCGCGGCGCGCAGGCTGAATTCGGTGTCGCGCGTAGGCGCCGGTACATTGGCATTGAAGGCTCCGCTGGCGTCTGCGGCCGTGGGCGCAACGGTGGCGCTCACCACTGCATCGAGATCTTCTTCCGCACGGTTGAACGAGACCAGAAAGCTGCTGTTGTGCGAGTGAGGAATGGGGCCGGTGGCGCTGCCTTCGTAGATGCGCCGCTGCTCGGACGGCTTTGAGGGCGCGAGGGCGTTTTGCGCGTTCAGGGCTGAATCGCGGAAGTAGAAATTCAATTGGCCGTGGTAGTGCTGGGCGGCGGATTTGGTAATAATTTCAATTTGGCCGCGGCCGGGATAGTAGTAGCGCGCCGAGTAAGGATCCTGGTTGATGCGCACTTCCTGCACGGCGGAAGCGGACACCGGGACGCGATTGGCCTCAACGCCATCGACCAGCAGGCCTGTGCCCCCGGTGGCGGCGACGTCGGAGTCGAGGAATGCGCCCATCGCAGAGACGAAATCGTTGTCGAAGATGGGCAGGGTTTTCAGATCATCGGCGGTCATCACCGACGTGTCGCGATTCTCGTCGGTCTCGGTCAGGTCCTGGCTGGATTCGGCGCTGACCACAACGTCCGTGGAAGTTGAAGCGATGGGAAGCACGACGCGAGTAACTGCGACGGCCTGCGCTGCGGAAGCCGAAGAAGGAGCGCTGCCTGGAGCCGCGAGCGTGACTTGAGTCTGAACGGTTTTGAATCCGGCCTTCGAAACCACCAGCGTGTAGACGCCGGGATGGGGCGCGGAGACTTGGAAGCTGCCGTCAGCGGCCGAGCTGGATTGGGCGACGACTGCTCCGTTTGCATCGAGCAGGTTGATGTCGGCACCGGGAATAATGGCGCCGGTCGGGTCGGAGATGGAGCCGTGGAGAACCGGCGTCGGCGATGGGGTCTGGGCGGGAACATTTCCACCGAAGGCCCCGACAGGCAAAAGCAGTAGAAAAACCAAAGCAAAAGAACGCATAAAAAGGACCATCAAAAAATGCGAAAGTTGAAACAAAAGACAAACGAAGTCATTGGACGGCTTGCTCGGTGTGATGGCCAGGCACAAGAATCACTGCCGCCGTTTTGCCTCGGACGCCCTGATCCGTTGAATTCCCGGTCAGGTTTCTGCATCAATTTTACGTGGGATTCAGCGCCTGCGTCCACTCTGCGGCGGAATCAACGAGAACATCGGGAGGCGAATCGTGAAGCGTGTGCGGGCCGAAGCCGAAGGTGCAGCCAAGCGACCACGCTCCGGCGTTGCGCGCGGTCTGCACGTCAACCTGGCTATCGCCGATCATCACCGTCTCATCGGGCGTCGTCCCGGTCTCTTCCATCAGCGAGCGCAGGCCGAAGGGATCGGGCTTCTTTTGAGGAAAGCTGTCGCCTCCATAAATATGCAGAAAGTAGCCGGCCAGGCCGAGCCCCTCGCAGATGCCGCGCGCGGGCCGCACCGGCTTGTTGGTGAGCACCGCCATGATGCGCGTGGGACCGCCGGGGGCGTCGTGCAGCTCGTGCAGGGCCTTCAGCGCGTCCAGGACGCCTTCGTAAGCGTGGGTGAAATCGAGCTTGTGCTCGCGGTAATACTGCAGAAAGAATGCGTAGGCTTTGGAGAAGAATTCTTCGTCGATTTTGTCGGGAGTGGACCTGGAAGCGAGCGCCAGTGCGCGGCGCATGAGTGTGGGCGCGCCGTTGCCGACGAATCCGGCAATGGCAGGGTCGGGCAGCGTGCTGAGGTGAAACTCCGTGAGGGCCGCGTTGACGCTGTTGCACAGGTCCTGCGCCGAATCGATGAGCGTGCCGTCGAGATCGAAGACGAGCAGCTTCAATCGCTCCACAGGAATCGTGCGAAAAACGCGAATCATAGGTCTAGTGTAAAGGCCCCGAGGCGCCACGGCGTGGGCCTGCCCGCCGCTGTAGACTAAGCAGGCACAAGCGCAGAAAGGAGTTCCTTAGTTGAACAAGCATTTCACAATCCTGACAGCGCAGCTCGTATTTGCCATTGGCCTGGGCAATCTTGCAGCGCAGCAATCGCGGCCGGTTTTCGTGAGCGAACCCGCGGCAGAACGGATCGCCAACCTGGATCTTCTCAAGAAGGAAGTCAGGGAGTATCACGACTGCACGTGCAAGTGCGGCTGCTATACGCACGACGTCGATCTCGAGGCCGATCGCGCTATCGCGTATCTGCGCAAGCGTGTCGCGCATCGCGGGCCCAATGAAAAGCTGGCCCTGATTCTCGATATCGACGAGACCACGCTCTCGAATTATGTGGAAGAGACCGGCGCGGATTTCGCATACAAGCCGGATGTATTCGATTTGTGGGTGCAGTCGGCACAGGCTGCGGCCATCCCAGGAACGCTGCGGCTTTACCAGGAGGCGCAAAAGCTGGGCGTGAGCATCTTTTTCATCAGCGGCCGGACCGAGAACGAACGCGCGGCGACCGAACGCAATTTGCGCGCGCAGGGCTTCGACAAGTGGAAGCTGCTCGTGATGTGGCCGGTCGCGCACGGGAATCAGACCGTTGGTCGATTCAAGGCAGTTACTCGCGCCGAGATCGCAGCCCAGGGCTACACGCTTGCGCTCAACGTAGGCGACCAATGGAGCGACTTGAAGGGCAAGCCGGAAGCCGAGTATTCAGTGAAATACCCCGACCCGTTTTACTTCGTACCGTGAGCCCCGCCTTCAGCTTCAGCGCGCCATAGAATGCGCGAGGCGGGTTTCGCGTGGAGGCGGGCGAGGATCTTCGGCTTGAGCCACAGCCAGAAACCGCTGAGCAGGACGACGGGAAAGGCGATCCAGCGCGTAAACCACGCCGCCTGCGGGATGTGCTCTACCGGGCCGTAGAGAAAACCGAGAATCGGAATACTCAACACCAGGTGGAGCAGGCGAATTGTGTCGCGTTCGCGCCAACCTTTCATGAGCGTGCCTCCTGCCGAGCAGGCTGGGGAAGGCTCGAAGGCAGCGCAAAGCCCACGGCGATCATCCAGATGAAGCCTGGGAAGCGGGTGAGCGGAATGAGAGGAATCGCTTTCGACAATTCAAAGGAAAACCAGCTCAGTTCGCCGCACGCTGCGAGGACGAGGCCGAGGATGGGAATCCATCGCGACACATCGCGCCGGAAGAGAAGCGGAACTGAAATGCCTGCCATGAGCAAGCCGAGAGAGACGGAATAGCCAGGCCCGCCCATGGCGAAGGCGATGAAGTAAAGCGCCAGAGTGAGCGGGCCATCCTGCGCAATGCCAGGATGAGCCATGCTCCAGAGGATGGCGGCATTCGACATCATCATGAAACAGGTGGCAAAGCCGCCGAAGAGCGCGATCTTGATGCCTGCGGCACGCACGCCGAAGAACTCGAGACGGCTGACGATGGTTGCCGTGAAGATGCCTAGCGGAATGGCCGAGCCGAATTGCAGAAAGGCGCAGAGGGTTACGGCCGACGGACGAGCCTGAAAGAACGCGGAGATGGCGGATTCCGGCGCGCCAGGACCGGGGAAATAAGGCAGGCCGCCAAAGTAAGTGACGGGGTAGAGTCCCGCGCAAAAGAGCAGCGTGAAGACGATTGCCAGGGCGCCGAGATGCGGGCTGGGGTGACGCCGGCCAGGCGAAAGTGCGGCGTTCGGGTTTGTCATGGTTGACCTCCTTTGTCATTGCACGCGATAATCATTACATATTATAATGATTAATTCATGCAAAAATGGATTCATGAATTCCCGGAAACCTGAAACTCCGCCAATTTCAGTTGCGTTTATGCTGGCGCAGGTGGGGGGGCGTGCTGCCCAGGAGTTTGCCAAGGCATTGAGCCCGCTGGGATTAACCCCTCCGGATGCAGGCATTCTGCGCCTGTTGAGCTTGTCGCCCGGCATCAGCCAGCAGGAGCTGGCGCGCAGGCTGGGCATGCATGCCAGCCGCCTGGTGGCTGTGATCGACGCAATGGAAGAGCGAGGGCTGGTGGCTCGCGAGGCGAATTTGAGCGACCGGCGGCTCTACTCGCTGCAATTGAGCGAGGCAGGCCGCGCCACGCTGAGCGCGATCGCCCGCATCGCCCGGCAGCACGATGAAAGATTCTGCGCCGCGCTCAGCGAGGACGAGCGCAGCCAATTGCGCGGCTTGCTCGAAAAGCTGGCCACGAAACATGGGCTCGCGCCCGGGATTCATCCGGGATATCGGACGCTCCGGAGCTCGAGCATGGAGAATCGCGCGCCGGGGCAGAGCGGCAGCCAGGAGCGGGCGCAGAACGGATGATTCGCGCGCCCTGTTTGCTCAGTGGATCCGAATGCTGCCTGAGCCGGTTCCGATGTGCATCATCGGCCCGCCGCCGCCGATCTTGCCTGTCAGATGATGGCGTCCCATTGTCCCCTGGGTCGTGACCTCGCGATCGCAGTGCACGCTTCCCGAGCCGGACCCGGCATCGAGGTTCAGACCCACGTTGCCGGTCCATACTTCAACGCTGCCTGCGCCGGTGTCGATACGCCATTGCGCGTCCGGCGTTCCGCCAGCCTTGATGCTGCCCGAGCCGGTATGCGCGCGCAGGCCGCCATGCAGGTTCTTCAGCTCAATCGAGCCTGACCCTGTTGAGGCGGTCACATCGCCCTTACCCACCTGTTCGCCGTAGATCGTGCCCGAACCGGTGGACAGAGAGAATCCGCCTTGCAGGCCCGTGGCCCGGATGGAGCCGGAGCCGGTGCCTATTTTGGAGTCGGCGCCGACGCCATCGTCGGTCACGTTACCCGAGCCTGTATTGGCTTTCAAGAACGAGTCAGGCGGGGCCTCGATCTCATAATCGATGCCGGTGTTTCGCAGCCTTCCATCGTGCACTCCAATGCGGACAATGTTGCCGGTCTGCTCGATCGGAGGGTGCGACGCAATCTCCCGCACCTGGTCGTCGTTTCCGCCCCAACTGGATTTGACTCGCCCGAAGATATGCACGTGGCCCGCGGGACCGGCGGTGAGATGAATTGAGCCCGAGCCCGTGGCCACGGTCAGGTCCACTCGGCCATTGACTGTCAAGTCGCGTTCAAATGTCGCCTCGGCGGACCATGCCGGAGCCGCTGCAAGGGCCGCGAACAGTGTTGAGGCCGCGATTCCCGCAAGAAGATTTTTCATACCCATCCCTCGATTCGTTCCCGCTCGTTTTGATGCGCACCCTGCCCTTGAACAAACTACGCAACAGTCGCATCTCCAGTTCCCGGAGACGGCGCAAAGGGCAAGTGTGTGGTTCCTTCCTCCAATGTACGCCGATGGGTTGGATGGCAGGCTTCCGGCGAATGCTATTCTCTGACCGGGATGCACGAACTTCCGCTGTTCAAGCCGGTCGCCGTGGCCATGCTGATCCTGGCCAACGCCTATTTTGTGGCCGCCGAGTTCGCGCTGGTTTCGATCCGCGAGACCAGGGTGGAGCAGTTGCTTGCTTCGCGCGTGCCTGGGGCGCGAGCGGTGCGGCGCCTGCAGCAGAATCTCGACGACCTGCTGCCGGCCGTGCAGCTTGGGGTGACCCTTTGCTCGCTGGCGCTGGGCTGGGTGGGCGAGCCGCTGGCCGCGCAGATTCTTGAGGGTTGGATGCGTGGGCTTCCCCACGCGCAGATTTACGCCCACGTGACTGCCGTGGTGGTGGGATTTGCACTGATTACCTACTTCCACGTGGTGGCCGGCGAGTTGGTGCCAAAGGGTCTGGCCTTGCGGCGCGCCGAAGCGTTGGCTGTGGCGATTGCGCCGCCCATGCTGGTGTTCATGGCAGTAGCGCGTCCCGCAGTGCGCCTGTTGAGCCGGTCGGCGGCGATGGTTTTGCGCGGATTCGATATTCCCTCCTCTCAGCGCGCCGCAAGCGTCCACTCCGCCGAAGAACTCAAGCTGATTGCGACCGCGGCACGCCGCCTGGGCCTGCTGCCCGAGTTTCAGGAAGTGCTGGTACACCGCGCCCTGGAACTGAGCGACGTGCAGGTGCGGGAGATCATGACTCCGCGGCAGAAGATCTTTTCTCTGCCTTCGAACATGTTGCTCGAGGAGGCGTACACGCGCGTCTTCAGCCGGCATCATTCGCGCATCCCGGTATATGACGCGGGCCGCGGTCCCGAACATGTTGTCGGCGCGGTGTATGCCCGGGACCTGGCGCGGCTGCTTTATTTCGGCAGGCCTGCCACATCGTCGCCCATCACACCGCAGACGGGATTGCGCCTGGCGCAGATCATGCACGAGGTGCTGGTTGTGCCCGAGACAAAATCAGCACTGGACTTGCTGCGCGACTTCAAGCAGCACCGGCGGCATTTGGCAATCGCAGTAGACGAGTACGGCTCAACTGTAGGCTTGGTGACCGCGGAGGACGCGATTGAGCAGCTCGCAGGTGAATTGGAAGATGAATTCGATACATCCCCGCATCCGGTGCTGAGCAGCGCGGGAGGCGCGGTGCTGATGGACGGCACCGTGAACCTGCGTGACCTGGAGACACAGATGAAATGGAGCCTGCCGCGCGACGGCGGCGTGGAAACCCTGGCCGGGTTCGTACTCGCGCAGCTTGGCCACATTCCCGAACCGGGAGAATCGGTGGAGTATGAAGGGCGGCGGATGACGGTGACGGAGATGGAGGGACGCCGGATTGCGAAGATTCGCGTGGAGACGGTTGAGCCGGCGCTGCCTTCGACGGAGTAGATATCCGGGCACAAGTGTTGGAATTCTGGCGGTTTATCGTGTTCCGAATCGTGGAATTCTGGACAGCGAAGGGCGCCGGCGGTAACTTGAAGATTGTACGGTTTCGTGCACGATGGCTTCCCCAATCAGCACTCGAAATTATGGCGTTCTTGCGGCCGGTCAGGCTGTCGAAGCGTGGACTTTGACCGGCCGCAGCGGACTGCTGCTGGAGGTTATTACATTGGGTGGGATCGTGACGCGCCTGCTGGCGCCCGGACAAGACGGGAGGCTGGACGACGTTGTTCTGGGCTTCAACGATTTGGAGTCGTACCTCGCGGGCCATCCATATTTCGGCGCAATCACGGGACGCGTGGCTGGGCGCATTGCCAATGCGGCTTTTACGCTCGACGGCAGAACCTATCAACTTGCGCGAAACGATCCGCCGAATCATCTTCACGGAGGAGTCGAAGGGCTCGATAAGCGCATCTGGCACCCTTCGCCGGTGAACCGCGCAGATGGCGCACCGTCATTGCGGCTCATGTATCGAAGTCCAGACGGCGAGGAAGGGTATCCGGGAAACGTGGATGTTGCGGTGACCTACACGGTGACGGACAACAATGTTTTTCTGGTTGAGACGGAAGCGACGAGCGACCGGACGACTCCGTTCAGCCTGACGCACCACTCGTATTTCAACCTGGCTGGAGAAGGCTCGGGGACCGTGAGCGATCATCAAATTGCGATTTTCGCGGATCAGTTTGTGCCGGTCGATAAGTATTTGACGCCGCTCGGGCGGCTTGAATCGACGAAGCGCCATGGGAATGATTTCCGCGAGACGCGGCGGCTCAGCGAGGCGATTCCTTCGCTGTTTCAGCAGCACGGCGATCTGTACGCATTACCGGAGCATGGGAAGCAGGAGCGGGTCGTGGCAGCGCGCCTCGAAGAGGATGGCAGCAAGCGCGCATTGACCGTGTCGACGACGGAGAGGTATCTGCAGTTCTACACTGGAAGCCATTTGAACGGCACTCGCCCAGGAAAGTTAGGGAAGGCGTATGCACCTTTTTCGGGCGCCTGCCTGGAGTGTCACGGGTATCCTGATTCTTCGAATGCGGCATTTCGCAAAGACACGCTTTTGCATCCCGGCGAAACACAGCGGCACTCGACGGCCTACGCATTTTCAGTGAAGGGCAACGGCGCCGGGACCATTGACCATACCCAACAGTACGGAGGAAAAGTCTAAGCCATGCAAGCGAGGCAACCATGAGCCAAAACGCTGCGATTCTCGAGAAACCGGTTCCTCGCCCCGACTACAGTTTGACCGGCGTGAATTCGACGCTGGCGATTGAGAAGGGGCTGGCCGAGGCCGACTGGTACCAGTGCCAGGTGCCGCGCGCGACGATGCGCGAGCTGCTGGTGCGGCGCGACGGGCCGGCAATCCGCGACACGATTCTGTGGTTCGTGCTGCTCGTCGGATTGGGCATTTTGACGTGGAAGCTGTGGGGCACGTGGTGGGTCGTGCTTCCCTATGCCATGTACGCGGTGCTCTATGGCACCAGTTCCGATTCACGTTGGCATGAATGTGGCCACGGAACCGCGTTCCGATCTGACTGGATGAATATCGCGATTTACGAAATCGCGTCGTTTATGGTGATGCGAGAATCTGTGCTCTGGCGCTGGAGTCACAACCGTCACCACAGCGACACCATTATTGTGGGGCGCGACCCGGAGATTCAGGTTCCCCGGCCGCCGGATCTTCTCGCGCTGGTTCTGAGCCTTTTTGCCGTGGGCGTCTATCGCAACCATTTCACGAGCCTGGTCCGGCACGCGCTGGGACGTATCCCCGATAGTGAACGAAGCTTTATTCCCGAAACCGAGTTTGCAAGGGTTTATCGCAACGCGCGAATCTATCTGGCAATCTATGCAGTGGTCATTGCCGGAGCTGTCCTCTGGCATAGCTGGATTCCGATCTTCTTGTTCGTGCTGCCGCAATTCTTTGGCACCTGGCTCATGATTATCCATAACACCCCGCAGCACGCCGGACTGGCGGAGAATGTTCTCGACCATCGGCTCAATTGCCGCACGGTCTACATGAATCCCATCAGCCGGTTCATCTACTGGAACATGAATTACCACGTGGAACACCACATGTTCCCACTGGTGCCATATCACGCGCTGCTCCGGCTGCATGCGACGGTGAAGGACGATTGCCCTCCGCCATATCCCTCCATCCTTTCTGCGTGGCGCGAAATTCTTCCAACTGTTTTGCGCCAGAGGAAGGATCCCGCATACCACGTGAAGCGCAAGCTGCCCGAGCCTAAGGCGCGTACTCGCGAAGCCTGCTTCGCCCCAGAGGCTGAGCCCGATGCCGGGGGCTGGGTTCAAGTGTGCGCCGCCGCGGACTTGCGAATTGCGGACGCTATTCGCTTCGATCACTCGCGCAAAACGTATGCGCTCTACCGCGACGAGGAGGGGAAGCTTTACGCGACGGACGGACTCTGCACGCACGGCAATACGCACCTTTCAGACGGACTGGTGAAAGGCGGAATCATTGAGTGCCCGAAGCACAACGGGCGATTCCATCTGGTTGACGGGTCGCCGGCACGGGCGCCGGTTTGCCGCGGCCTGGCCACGTATCCGGTGGTGGAGCGCGATGGCCGGATCTTTGTGGACGTGGTGCATGCGGGCGGTGTGGGGGCGCGCGCGCATACGACCTTCAAGTTTCGCGTGGTCAGCAACCGGAGCGTGGCCACGTTTATCAAGGAGCTCGTGCTCGAACCGGAAATTGCCGCGGAAGACGGCGCGGCTGCACTTGCCTTCACGCCCGGCGACTATCTGCAGCTGGACATTCCGGCTTACGATTCCATCCGCTTCAGCGAATTCGACATTCCGGAACCTTTCGCGACGGTGTGGAGGAACCAGCATGTCTTCGATCTGGAAGCACGGAACCCGCAGCCGGGGAAGCGCAACAACTACTCGCTCGCCGGGAATCCACGCACAGAGCGGCAACTGCGGTTTAATGTGCGCATCGCCACGCCGCCGCCGGGCCAGGACTGCGCGCCGGGCGTGGGATCGAGTTACGTGTTCAGCCTGAAACCGGGCGATACGGTCACGGCGATCGGCCCGTTCGGCGATTTTCACATCAAGCCGACGCAGCACGAGATGGTGTACATCGGCGGCGGAGCGGGCATGGCTCCGTTACGCGCGCACCTCTCGCATCTGCTTGAAACCGAAAGCTCGGCACGCAAGATCACTTACTGGTATGGCGCGCGCTCCCGGCAGGAGATCTTCTACGAGGAGTACTTCAGAAAGCTCGAAGAACATCATCCGAATTTTTCGTTTCATCTCGCGCTTTCGTCGCCGCTAGAAGACGACAACTGGATGGGGCCTGTCGGGTTCATTCACGAAGTGGTGCTCGAACAGTACCTGCGCGACCATCCCAGTCCCGAAGGCGCGGAGTACTACCTTTGCGGGCCGCCGATGATGATCAAGGCGTGCAACCGGATGCTCAAGTTGCTCGGCGTTGCAGAGAAGCAGATTGCGTACGACGAGTTCTAGATCCCCGAGCGAATACCGGCGCTACATGGAGGAGATTTTGCATGACGGAAGAGCGCGATACGCGACTGCGCGTGTACATGAACATTCAGGCGCTCGACAGCATGCCGCAGAAACCGGCTGGGGGATTACAGGCGCTTCGCGATGCCGGCTACGAAGGTGTGCAGTTTATCCAGCCAATCGATCATGCGCGCAAGAACCAAGCGCAAGCCATGGGCCTGGGTGTGTGCGGCAGCGGGCGCGTGAATACGCCTGCTGAAGCAGCGCCGCTGGCGAAGGAAGCACGCGAAGAAGGGCTGGAATGCCTGACGCTTCACGTGGGCTGGGGCGCGGAGAGCGATGAGGAGGCCGGTAAGCTGATTGGCGCCGTGCTCGACGCGGCGGCGAAATACTCGATCCCCCTCTATCCCGAAACGCATCGCGCTACGATCTTTCAGGACCCCTGGCGGACGGTGCAATTTCTCACGCGTTTTCCTGAGCTTGAATTCAACGGGGATTTTTCGCATTGGTACACGGGAACCGAGATGGTGTACGGCGGGTTCGAGAACAAGCTGGAGTTCATTCGGCCGGTGCTGGGCCGTATAGGCTTTTTGCATGGGCGCATCGGAAACCCGGGCTGCATGCAGGTAGACGTTGGTGACGGCGGCGCGGAGGGACGCCCTTATGTGGATCACTTTCGCGCGCTCTGGACCGAGTCGTTCCTGGGGTTCCTGCGCAGAAGGCCATTGCTCGACCGGTTCTGCTTTGCTCCGGAGCTGCTGGGCCCGGAATATTACTATGCGCGGGTCTTCGAGGGCCGGGAAGAGTCCGATCGCTGGCAACAGTCGCTGGTGCTGGCGCGCATTGCGCGCGAGTGCTTTGCCGAGGCACGGCGGCGCTGGACGTGCGAGGCCTAGGGCGGTTTCGGAAATTCTGGGTCCGGTCAAAGCAATGGCCTAGGTCGGCGCTTCTTCCACCCACGGACGAAGACCTGTCCGCGGGGACCCCGGTCTTGGGGTCGCGCCGATTCGGGGGTCTTGAGTGCCGATACACCATTTCCGAAACCGCTGCAGCCGGCCTGACCACCGCGCAATCGGTTTACCCGGCATATTCTTCATTCATCTCGGGTTCATGATCGGGGCGTGCAATTGCAGCCCACATCGACGAAAATAGAATGGAATGAATTCTTCACACAGTACCGCAGAGCGGTCGGCGCCTGCGCAGACAAAAATCAAAAAGTGGACGGCCGAAGAGTTCGAGCGGCTGGTCTTCGAGTGCAAGCCAAAGGTTGCGGTCTTTGATTGCGACGGAACCCTTTGGAGCGGCGACGCGGGTTATGGTTTCATGGCCTGGACGCTGGAGCAGGGCCTGGTGTCGCGCTCGACGCACGACTGGCTTGACAACCGCTATCGCGCCTATCGCGGAGGCAATGTGAGCGAAGATGCGATGTGCGGCGAGATGGTGCAGATGTACGCGGGCCTGCGCGATGAGGAATTGCGCGCCGCAGCTGCGCGCTACGTAGATCTCTTCGTGCGCAAGCGCGTGTTCGCCGAAATGTCCGCGCTGGTGGCCAGGATGCAGCAGGCCGGCATCGAGCTGTGGGCGGTGAGCTCGACCAACCGCTGGGTGATCGAGGAAGGTTTGCGCGATTTCGGGTTTCCCGGCAAGCGCATTCTGGCGGCAGAAGTCCGCGTCAAAAACGGGATCATTACCGGCGAGTTGGTTGACGTGCCCACGGGCCCGGCGAAGGCGACCGCGCTCAGGCGCGCAGGATTGCCCGCGCCCGATGAAGTTTTCGGCAACTCGGTACACGATCTGGCGATGCTGGAGATGGCACGCTGCCCGTTCCCGGTGAATCCGTCGCCGGCCTTGCTTGAGGCGGCGGCGAAAAAAGGCTGGGGCTACTTCAGGCCGCAGGGCGCAGAAGGCATTGAGGCTGCCGTCGCGGGAGAATCGGGCCTGATCTCCTGAAGGGCCAGGGCTTCAGCGCTTAGTATGCGGGCTGGCTGGATTTCCGCATCGGCGATGCCAATTCTTTCGCCTGATATCTCTTTGCCCCGTTTACACTCGAGTTGTGGAACAGGAGCAGCAAATGGCCAAGACGCATGCCCCGGGTCCCGCTCTGCGCTTTGTGGCTGCCGCGCTGATTGTGCGCGACAAGGAAGTCCTGATCGGCCAGCGGCGGGCGGATCAGGCGATGGCTTCGCTGTGGGAGTTTCCCGGTGGGAAGATTGAGCCCGGCGAAAGCGCGCAGGAGGCGCTGGCCCGCGAGCTGACCGAAGAACTGGGCATTCAAGCCGAAGTCGGCCCCGCCGTTACGCGGATCCGGCACCACTACCGCCACGGAGGCGCCGTGGACCTGCAGTTTTTCGCGGTGCGGGCATTCGCAGGCGAGATCAACAACCAGATCTATCAGCAGGTGCGCTGGGTCAGGCTCGAAGACCTGCCCGGCTACGATTTTCTGGCCGCCGACCGCGGGCTGATCCGGGATCTGGCGGCGGGAAAGTATTTGTAAGAGCCAGCCTTCAGCTATCAGCTTTCAGCTCTCAGCATTTCCATTGAACAGCTCAGCAGCGGCAACGACCTGTTGCGTGCCTCCGTGCAGCGGATTCCACTGTGCGCCGGTCGCAGCTTACGGTACGCGCGTCATTGTTATGGAGCGATGCGTCATCTGGTCGGTCAAAGTGATTGTGCAGGAGCCCGGTTCAGTCCGCCAGCAGGTAAAAGACATCCGTGCGGATCTGCGAGGGATTCGTATTCCACTCATTTTGCCAGTGGCCATACACCTCCCAATTTGGCCCCGCGAGCCCGTGATGGTTGGCGCTGCACCAGTCACGAACAGCGCCGTGCGCGGCACCAAGACCGCCATAAGGTCCAAAGTGCGTCGTCCATGCTGCCGCGCCGGCGGGCGTTGCAGAGAGAACGACTGGTCCACGCTCGACAAAGGGCCCCAAAAGCTCCACTCCGACTTCAAGCCTGATGCTCCCATCCCAATAGATAGCGACGTTGCGTCCCGCCCTCGCTTGTTGCGCACGCACTTCGTTCCAGACGAGGCCACAGCACTCTGGCACCACACGCGAAAGCTCGGACGTGCGCGCCTGGCGCTGGATGACAGCAAGGGGAACACTATCAAGCTGCCGGAGCTGAATGGTGTAGGAGTTCATGAGACCTTCGTTCCGTGACCGGAGCGGAACCACTTAGGTTTGGAGTGTAGCACCTTGAATCCGGCATCGTGCATCCGCCGAGCTATCGAATTCCGAGCCTTCGAATTCAGAGCGGACCGCTCTGTGATTGCGGCCTTGGCCTTTTTCGCAGCTCAATGGCCGGGAATCATGCCCCAGAGCATCGCAAATGTCATGCCGATGACGATAATGCTGGTGGCCCACGCGATCACGTTCCAGAGCCGCGAGTTCTTGTGCTCGCCCATCAGGTCAGCGCGATTGATGAGCAGCAGCATGAGAATGATGACCACAGGAAGCAGTACGCCGTTGAGGACCTGGGAGAGGATGGCGACGTTGATCAACTGCGCGTCAGGCAGGATAAGCACGGTGATGGCTCCGCCGGCGATGAGCAGCGTATAGAGCCAATAGAAGAACGGCGCTTCGCGGAAGTTCTTGTCAACGCCCGACTCGAAGCCCAACCCTTCGCAAACGGTGTAGGCGGTGGAGATGGGAAGAATGGAGGCCGCGAAGATTGAAGCGTTGAAGAGCCCGAATGCGAAGAGGAGAAAGGCGTAATCTCCGGCGAGCGGGCGCATGGCTTCGGCGGCGTCGGCAGCCACCTGGATGGCGCCCATGCCATGCATAAAGAGCGTGGCTGCGCAGGCCACCACGATGAACCAGGCGATAATATCGGTGAAAAAACAGCCGACGATCACATCGAGGCGCGAGGCCGGATAGTCTTTTACGCCAATTCCCTTCTCTACGATGGACGACTGCAGGTAAAACTGCATCCAGGGCGCGATGGTAGTGCCGACCACGCCGATGGCCATGTAGATATACGCCTTGTCGCGCCACACCGATTTGGCGGGGAACTGGACCGTGGCCAGCAGGGACTCGTGCCAGTCAGGCTGGGCAAGGATACCGGCGAAGATATAGGCGATGTAGACGAGCGAGGCAATGAGAAAGATCTTTTCAGTGCTTTTGTAGTCGCCGCGAAGTACCAGCGCCCACACCAGCAGCGCGCAGATGGGCACAGAGATGAACTTGGCCACATGAAAGAGGTGCAGTGATCCGGCGATGCCGATGAATTCGGTGACGACGTTGGTGTAGTTGACGATTACGAGGAGCCCCATGATCAGAAAAGTGATGCGCAGTCCGAATTCCTCGCGGATCAGATCGCTGAGCCCCTTGCCCGTGACCACGGCCATGCGGGCGCACATCTCCTGCACCACGATCAGCGCGATGGTGATGGGAATCATGGTCCACAGGAGCGTATAGCCGTATTGCGCGCCAGCTTGCGAGTAGGTGAGGATGCCGCCGGAGTCGTTATCGACGTTGGCGGTGATGAATCCGGGACCGAGAACGGCCAGAAAGAGAAGGATCCGGATTCGCCAGCGCTTCCACATGCGTACGGGTTCCTATGGTGGATTCATGTTTTGAGAATGATTGCGGATAAAAACTTTCCAAACTGACCATAGCAGGCCAAACACCTTCTTGCGAAGTTCGCGCGCGAAAAAATCTGCTACAACGCCGTGAGTCAATAAACCGGCTGATTTTCGGGACCGGTCTCTGCGCTCGATGCCGCGATTTACAATACGCTTTCACGGCTCAGTGCCGTGACAGGAGCGACGAATGCAACCTCTGGATGCAAAAGAGACCTTTCGCGCCCGCCGCAGATTGTTGGGCGGGCTCACCGCGGCGACCGGGATTTCTGCCGCCGCGCTGTTGGGCGTGAACTCGCAATCGGCCGCGGCTGCAGTGGCAGAAGCTTCGGGAGCTGACGCCCCGGCAGAGCTTTTCGCCATGGCAAAGCTGCAGAGCTACAAGAATCGCCGCTCCTCAAGCTGGGACCGCACGGGAGGCAACGCGGATTGGGTCACCGTCGATCCGGGCCAGACGGCCACGGTGCTCGATGTGCAGGGCGCCGGTGTGGTGACGCACATCTGGTTCACGATCAATTCGCCGGACCCGATGCACTTGAAGAACCTGGTTCTGCGCGCGTGGTGGGACGGCGAAAGCGCGCCTTCGGTCGAGGTTCCGATGGGCGACTTCTTCGGGCTGGGCCTCGGCGAATATTTCCTTTACCAATCGGCGCTGCTGGCTGTGGCGCCGATGAAGGCGTTGAATGCGTATTTCAAGATGCCGTTTGCGAGCGCGGCCCGCATCACGGTGAGCAACGAGGGACCGCAACGGGTGCGCAGCTTGTACTTTGCGATCGACTATGTTACGCTGCCGAGCCTCCCCGATGAACTGGGCCGGTTCCATGCGCAGTATCGCCAGGCGACACCGTGCAAAGGCAACGAGAGTGATGGGAAAAACCTGAGCGGGCGCGACAACTACGTGTTTCTCGAGGCGACGGGAAAAGGCCATTTTGTCGGCGTGACGCAGGCTGTGCTGCAAAATGAGGTCGGCTGGTTCGGCGAAGGTGACGACATGATCTTCATCGACGGCGACACGATGCCAACCATCAACGGCACGGGGACCGAAGATTACTTCAACGGCGCGTGGGGGTATGGAGGGCAGCAGTTCGCGAATCTGCACCAGGGCGTGCCGTACACAGTGGATCCGGAGCGCATTGGCGGGCGCTATTGCCAGTACCGGTGGCATATCGAGGGCCCGATTGCTTTTGAGAAATCGATCAAGGTGACGATTGAGCACGGCACGGCCAATGATCGCTCAGACAATTTCTATTCGACCGCCTACTGGTACCAGATCGAGCCGCATGCTGCGTTTCCGGCGCTGCCTGCGCCGGCGGATCGGGTGCCCAAAGTGTTTGCGGTGGGCGGGCCAAAGGGAATGGCGACGGCGGGCTAGCTGCCTGTATCGCGGGAAAAACCCGGTAAATCCCGAAAAATGTGACGGATAGTTACTACGAAAAATACTTAAGTATCCACTTGACAATTTTCCGGCCTGGGGCGATACTTAAGTAGTTGCTTCACTATTTCCGATCACGGAGGAATTCAATGACCGCAATCGAATCGAGCACCATTCACAACACATTCGTCATCGAGCGCAACTTTCCACAGCGCCCGTCTCGGGTCTTCTCCGCATTCGCACAGCCTGCTCTCAAGCGCCGGTGGTACGCCGAAGGCGACCACGAGATTCAGGATTTCTATATGGATTTTCGTTTAGGTGGAATCGAAAGGTTTCGTTATCGCTTCAAGGAGGGCCACCCGATTGCGGGATCAGAGATTGCGAACGAGAGCACCTACCAGGACATCGTCGAAGAAAAGCGGATCGTGATGACCACCAGGATGGCTCTGAATGGGAAATCGATCGTGGTGATGCTGGCGACGTTTGAGTTTGTGCCGAGGGATGGCGGCACCGATGTGATTCTCACGCACCAGGGAACATATATGGACTGGCCAGACGGGGTGAAGATGATCGAAATGGGCTGGCGCGGCCTCATTGATCGGCTGGGAAAAGAGCTGGCGGAATAGTAAAAGAGAGGGCACGCGACATGGCGCATCATCGCATCGATCATCATCGTATCGACATCGACCGTCTCTTCCACGCGCTTGGAGACCCGACGCGGCGCACGATTCTCGACGCGCTCGTCGAGAGACCGCAGTCGGTTTCCAGGCTGGCGGAGCCGCTCGGTGTCACGGTTACAGCGGTGATGCAGCACCTGCAAATCCTCGAAGAGGCCGGGTTGGTGCGCACTGAAAAGCTGGGCCGCGTGCGAACTTGCCGGATCGAACCCGCAGGATTTCGCGTGCTTGAGCAGTGGATTCGCGATCACCGGACAGCGTGGGAGCGGAAGCTCGACAAGCTAGGGCAGTTGCTCGCTGAAGAAGACTCGAGTTAGGCCCTGTGCGAAGCCACAGCGGCGGGAGCGAGTCTGGCGCGCGTGAGCAGCTATGCGAAAGCGACTACCGGGACCTGCTCTGCTGGCTCTTCCGCTTCTGCTTGAGCCATGCTCATCAGGGACCGGACAACGTCCGCAGCGCTGTAACTTTGCCGGCCGGGAGACATAAACTGGGCAATCGTATTCAGATCGTCTCCCACGGTGATGAGCGCCGGTTCGACCGCGTCATCTTTGCGGACCTGGGCGTGGCCGATGTTGGCCAGCAGGGCGTTGCACAGGCATTTGCGACTGACTGTATCTTCGAGTTTGCCGCCCTTGGCCACATAGTTTGCCACCGGTTCGGCCGAGCAGCGATAGGCGATTTTGCCATCGCCCGCGGCATAGGGCTCCCTCAGGTAGCCCAGATCGCAGACCCGCGCCCGCTCCTGGTAAACGCTCGCGTTCGATGAGGTGCTTTCAAGCTGCGCAACTTTGAAGGGAAAGCCAGTAGGCGAGGCCAGCGGATCAGTAAAGACCTGGCCCGTACCCGCTGCGGCCTTGGCGAGGAGTTTGCTCTTCAAGTCGTGCCGCATGCCGGATTCGCGGCTGAACGCAAACGCAGTTCCCACCTGCACTCCTGCCGCGCCCTGTTCGAGCGCCTCGCGGAGCTTGGCCGGGCTGCCGTATCCGCCGGCAAGCCAGAAGGGAACGCCCAGTGTGTGAAGCTCGGCGATGTTGACCTGGTCGCGCTCACCATAGACAGGCTCTCCGCCAGCGTTGAGCTGGAGCTTGCCGCGTGGAGGCGCGTTGTGGCCACCCGCGGTCGGGCTTTCGATCACCAATCCGTCGACGCGGCCAGTGGCGCGCCGCAGCATGGTGGCAGCCAGCGTGTTTGAGGAGACGATGGCGAGAAACTTCGGCCGGTGAAGCACGGGCAGCGGGCCTTCAGCATATTCGGCGGGATCGAGGCGCATCTGCATGTCCTGGTCGGCAATCTGGCCCTGTGCCGCGCCAGTAATCGCCAGGCGGTATTCGGCTGCGTGTTGCGCGACGAAGGCATCAAGCACGCCTGGGATGTGCAGTGGGATGCCCGCGCCCATGAGCACATAGCCCACGCCGGCGAGCATGGCTCCATAAAGCGAATACAGGTGAGGCATCTGTACCTTCTCAAGAAAGTTGATGCCGACCGGATTCTTGTGGCCTTCCCTGGCGAGGAACACCTCAACGAAGTTGCTGACCATGCACAACTCAACGAGCTTGCGATGACTCTGCCTCTGGTGCATGGGCAACGCGGGATAGGGGGTGTCCGATGGCTTGCCGCCCGGAACGAAGTACTCGTCCCAGATGCGCCTGGCCATCCCGGGAAAAGGAAATGCATCCAGTCCCCTGCGCATGTGCCCGCCCTGGTCGCCATCGGCGAGTCGGCGCACGAAAACAGAGTCGAGCGCGGTGCCCGAGACGACGCCAAGTTGGCCGAGCTTTGAGACGGCCTGGGCGAGACGCCAATTGGAGACACCTACACCCATGCCCCCCTGAATAATTCTTGGAAACTGGATCATCCATGGATTGTTTCACAGATTCTGGTTTTTGCCCTGTGATCCTGGACAGTCCAGGCATTAAAGTGCCCAGAAAGCAGGAGGCATCACCGGAATCGCGCAGATTGAGGGGATTTCAGAGCTTTTCGCGCAGGAAGCTGATGACCTGCTCGGCGCGGACGACGCCGACCATGCGGCCCTGTGAGTCCACGACGGGAAGCGCCTGAAGATTGTACTTGTCGAACATCTCGGCCAGCTCGTTTTCGTTCATGTCGGCGTGACAGGAGAGCACGGGAGCTTCGGTGAGTACGTTCAGATGTGCCTCGGGCCGCGCCATCACCAGGCGCGCCAGAGGAATGGCGCCGCGAAGGACGCGTTTCTCATCCAGGAGATAGACGCCGGTCACGCTTTCGGGGTCGCCTTCAAAGCTGCGCAGCGCCTGCACGGCCTGCGCCACGGTCGCATCGACCCCGAGGTAAACGAACTCGGTGGTCATATAGCCGGCTGCCGAGTGCTCGTCGAACTCGAGCAGTTCCTCGACTTCCTGCCGCTCTTCCGGCTCCATCTCTTCGAGGATGGCGTCGGATTGAGCTTCGGGAAGCTCAGAGAGCAGGTCGGCCGCAGCCCCGGGATCCATTTCCTCAACAATGTCGGCGATGCGCTCGTCATCGAGCTTTTCGAGCAGGGCTTTCTGAAGCTTGGGCTCAACCTCCTCGAGGGTTTCGGCGGCGACTTCTTCGTCGAGCGAGGTAAAGACAGCCTCGCGTTCGGCGGGCGCCAAATCTTCGAGGATATCGGCCAGCTCGGAGGGGTGAATGTCGGCAAGGCGCTCGTGTTCGATGCGCAGCCTGACGCGCCGCGCGGGATCCGGCTCGATCACGTCGACAAACTGCCAAGGGATGGCGCGCGCGCTGAACTTGCGGGAGATGGATTCCAGTTTGGCCCGCGGAAGAATGCCCTTGAAGACGCGGCGGAACGCGCCGCGCAGGCCCACTTCAACCTCGGCCACACGCAGCAAGGGAACAGAGCCATGCTCGGTCCACTCCAGGTCAACATCGTTGGCGCGGACCACCTTGCGGCCGTTGATGTCGATGATCTGGCGGTCAACGAGGTCCTGCTGCAGGAAGAGATAATTGCCCTCTTCTTTCAACGGGACGAGAGCCGCACTCGAGCGCAACTCGAGCGTGCCGGCGGGGGTTTCGATCACCTCCTGTGAGGGCACGATGGCAAGACCGTCGCGGGTCTTGAGCACGACGCCGGCCACCTTGCCGCCGTCAGGTCCCGTTGAAATGGCAACGTCCTTGAGCTTGCCGCAGAAATGCCCCTGGGCATCGGTCACAGGAGTGCCAAGGATTGCCGTGAGGCTGACACGAGCTATGGTGCGCTGCTCGGCGTGCGTGCTCATGGGATGAGTGTAGACCCTTGAGGTGCAGTTTCCTTTCGTCGACTGCGCAGTTTACTTTTGTCGACAACATGGATTGGCGCGGGAAGGCCCGTCCGGCCGCATCGGTGAAACGTTACGGATGGTGCACGCTCCGGGTTTCTGTCTTGACACAATGACATCCAGACTTGAAACTGCCAGCTAGGTTGATGGGGCAGGGACGGTGCTGACCAACCCGGTTTGGTGGAGGCGAAAGCGGCCCGGTGAGTGAACAGAGTCGAGCGCGGCGGAGTTTCCGGTTGAGCTCCACCATGGAAAGTGTCGGCCAGGTTGAGACAGCCGCCGACCAGTTAGCCAGCGAAGCCGGCCTGGACGAGGACCAGCGATTCCACATCGCCATGGCGGTGCGTGAGGCGGCCATCAACGCCGTGCTTCATGGCAATGAATACGACCCCACACGACAGATTGAGGTGTCTCTCGAGAATACCGGGACCGACCTGGTGTTCAAGATCGCCGACCAGGGAAACGGATTCGATCCCGATCATTTGCCCGACCCGCTGGCCGCTGAGAACCTTTTGCGCGGCACGGGCAGGGGTATCTTTCTCATCCGATCCCTCATGGATGAGGTACACTTTCGACAATTGCATCCCGGCACCGAATTGACACTGATCAAACATCTGGGGCAAAGGGGCGAGGAAACCTAGTATCGTGGCGGAGGCGGGAAAAACGGACAGATCTTCATTCTCCGCCGCCAGCGGGCCTGCCGGGGATTTTTCCGCAAAGCGGGCAGCCGCAAAGATGCTATAACCGAAGTATCAAGAAGGAGGAATCTTCCGTGGCACTTGCAATAGCTTCCCGTGAAGTAGATGGCGTAACTGTTTTGGATCTCAGCGGGCGGATCACATTGGGTGAGGGCAGCGTGCAGTTGCGCGACGCCATTCGCGATCTGATCGGAAAAGGACAGCGGCGCATCCTGCTTGATCTGGGCGAAGTAAACTACATCGATAGCTCGGGGCTGGGCGAGCTGGTCAGCGCCTTTACAACGGCCAAGAATCAAGGCGCCAACCTGAAGCTTCTCAAACTTACCAAGAAGGTACACGACCTGCTGCAGCTGACCAAGCTATATACCGTCTTCGACATCTACGACGACGAGGCCAGCGCCATCGCTTCCTTCAAATAATCAGGTTTTAACCCGAGTCATTGAGCAAAGAGGCCATCCGCGCAGGCGAATGGCCTCTTTGTGTTCATGCCGGATGGCGGGGCGTTAGAAGCTGACCTTGGGCACCTGCTGGGCGGCCGGGCTGGCTTCAAAGTACGCGCTGTTCTGGTGGTAGCCGGCAATCCCCGCCCAGATATTGTTGGGGAACTGCAGCACAAATGTGTTGTACTCCTGCAGCGCGTCGTTATAGCGCTTGCGCGCCACGGCAACACGATTCTCGCTACCGGCAAGCTCGTCCTGCAGGCGCATGAACTGGTCGCTGGACCGCAGTTGTGGGTAATTCTCAGTGAGCAGAAGCAGGCGGCCGATGGCGCCATCCATCTGGTTGTAGGCCGCGATCTTTCCCTGAGGTCCCTGTGCGTTCAGCATCCCGGCGCGCGCATTGGCGATGTCGCCAAAAACGGTGCTCTCTTCCTTGGTGAATCCCTTCACCGTCTCCACCAGGTTGGGAATCAGGTCAGCGCGCCGCTCCATTTGCACATCTACCTCGGACCATGCGGACTTCACCGCCTGGTCTTCGGCCACCATCTGATTCCTTGCGTGGACATAACTCTCGAAGACCATGAAGACGGCCAAAAGCAGTACGGCCACCACGCCCAGCGTAATTCCAAGTGCCTTGCTCATATGGTTCGCCTCTCCTCCACTCAAAAACAGCTATCAGCTATCAGCCGTCAGCTTTCAGCTTGTGTCCCTTGGCTTTGACGATACAGCTTTCCACAGGGTAACGAGCTGAAAGCTGAGAGCTGAAGGCTGAAAGCTGAATCATCACCAGCTTCCTCCGGCGCCGCCTCCGCCAAAACCACCGCCGCCAAAGCCGCCGAATCCTCCGCCTCCGCCAAAACCACCCCCGCCAAAGCCACCGCCGCCGTAACCGCCGCGGCCCCTGCCGGCAATTCCACCCGTCATCAAACCCAGGCCCCAGGCGCCAAACAGTCCCCAGCTGCCGAAAACGCGCAGCAGGTAGAGGATGATAAAGATCGCAACCACGATGAACTTGAGCAAGCTGACCCACGTGGGGCGCTGCGCGTTCTGCGGAACGTGCTCATTGTCCGGTGCCGACTGATCCTGCAGGGTGACGTTGGCGTCTGCGGCGATCACCTGGGCAATTTCGCCCACCGCCAGCGTCATGGCGCCGTCGTAGTCGCCGGCTTTCAGGTCCGGAACCATCTCGCGGCCAATGTCGCCGATCTTGCCATCGGGCAGGATGCCTTCAAGCCCGTAGCCAACCTCGATGCGGTATTTGTGGTCAGCAACAGCCAGCAGCACCAGCACACCGCGATCGGAGCCCTTGCGGCCCATCTTCCACTTGGTTTCGAGGTCGTTCGCGTAGTCGTCCGCGGTGTCGCCGGCGAGGTCGTGCACAGTGACCACGGCGACCTGTGCTTTGGCAGCGGAGTGGTCGAGCTGCTGGCAGATGGAGTCAAGCCGTGCAACCGCCTCGGGCGAGAGCACATGGGCGAAGTCGTTAACGTAGTCGGTGGGCTGGGGAAGGCTGGCGACGCTTTGCGCATGCGTCGAATGACCCGCAAGCGCCAAAGAGGCCGCCAAAAGCAGCCACAAAAAGGGTCGGCAAACCGAAGAAGCGCCTTCCATCTCGTTTAATTGTACGCGGGCGGCATGGACGGGGTTCCCGCTTGTGCAGGCTCTACACTTAGATAGAAATGAGCGAAATCCAGCTTCCCTCGCCCCCAGTTGCTCGAAAAGAACACAAGGAAACCGCCTTGCACGGCGTCGCGCTTATCGATGATTACGCCTGGCTGCGCGACAAGGAGAGTCCGGACGTCACGGCTTATCTTGAGGCTGAGAATGCCTATGCCGACGCAGTAATGGCGCCGCTGGTCGGTCTGCGCGAAGAGCTTTACCAGGAGATGCTCAGCCACATCAAGCAGACTGACATCTCGGTTCCCTACCGCGATGGCGACTGGTGGTACTACAGCCGCACCGAGGAGGGGTTGCAGTACGGGATCTTTTGCAGGAAGCGCGGAACTGTGGCGGGGCCCAGCGCCGATGCGGCCGAAGAAGTGCTGCTCGACGGGAACGTGCTGGCGCAGGGGCATGCGTTTTTTTCGATCGGCGCTACCGATATTACCGACGACGGCCGTTGGCTTGCTTACACCACCGATACCAAAGGCTTCAGGCAGTACACGCTGCGCATCAAGGATCTGGCAAACGGCGAGACGCTGCCCGGCGAAGTGGAGCGCGTGGGGTCGGTGGCATGGGCGGCAGATGACCGGACGATGTTTTACACGGTGGAGGATGAGCAGCAGAAGCGACAATACCAGCTTTGGCGGCACACGCTTGGCACAGAGCACGCGAAGGACGTGCTGGTGTATCAGGAAGACGACGAGAGGTTCAATATCGCGGCCGGGCGCACACGTGATGGCAAGTACCTGGTCATGGAGTCGGCGAGTCACATCACGAGCGAGGCGCGGGTTTTGCGGGCGGACGATCCGGCGGGCGGCTTTGCGGTGATTGCGCCGCGCGAGGACGAGCACGAATACTCGATCGACCACCGCAATGGGCTGTGGTTTATCCGAACCAACGATCGGGGAAGGAACTTCCGGCTGGTGACGGCGCCGGTGGCGATGCCGGGCCGGGAAAACTGGACCGAGCTGGTGCCGCATCGTGACGCGGTGATGCTGGAAGATGTGGATCTCTTTGCCGGATTCTTCATCGCCTGCGAGCGCGAAGACGGGTTGCCGCGACTGCGGCTCTGGAAGTTTGCGGGCGATGGGTCCGAAGCGGCGCTGTCTGGCGAAATTGCATTTCCTGAGCCCGCTTACAGCGCCTACCCGCACGTCAATCGTATCTTCGAGACTACGACGTTTCGCTACGCCTACCAGTCGCTGGTGACGCCGAGCTCAGTGTATGAGTACGACGTTTCGACGGGCGCATCGACGCTGCTGAAACAGCTCGAAATTCCCGGCAGATTCGACCGGACGCTTTACGCGAGCGAGCGGATTCATGCGAAGGCGCCGGATGGGGTTGATGTGCCTGTGTCGATCGTGTATCGCAAGGACACATTCGCCAAGGGCGAGCCGGGCCGGAACCCGCTCTACGTTTATGGCTACGGCTCGTATGGGTATTCGCTGCCGCTCGGATTCAGTTCGAACCGGCTGAGCCTACTCGATCGTGGAGTGGTGATGGCCTACGCGCATATTCGCGGCGGGGGCGATCTGGGCAAGCCGTGGCACGATGCCGGCAAGATGCTGGTGAAGCGCAACACGTTTACTGATTTCATTGCGTGTGTGGAAGAGCTGATCGACCGCGGGTACGGGAACCCCCGGCGCGTCGCGATCGAGGGCGGGTCGGCGGGAGGGCTGCTGATGGGCGCGGTGGCAAATATGCGACCGGAGCTGTTTCGCGCCGTGTTGTCCCACGTGCCGTTCGTGGACGTTATGAATACGATGCTCGACGCTTCCCTGCCCCTGACCGTTCCTGAGTACGAAGAGTGGGGCGACCCGAACGAGGAAGAATACTTCCGCGTGATGCTGAGTTACTCGCCATACGACAATTTGCGCGCGGCGAACTACCCGGCAATACTGGTGAAAACCAGCCTGCACGACAGCCAGGTGATGTACTGGGAGCCGGCAAAGTACGTGGCGAAGCTGCGCACGCTCAAGACGGACACGAATCCGCTGCTGCTGGTGACAAACATGCAGGCAGGGCACGGCGGCGCAAGCGGACGCTATGACTATTTGAAAGAGATTGCGATGGATTACGCGTTTCTGCTCCGCGAGTTGGGGATCCTGTAACCGCCTGCGCTAATCAGCGGCCTAATTGCCGCCCTTCAAATCCGCCAGCGTCTTCTCCAAACTCGCCGCGTCTTCCACGTTCAGCGACTTGAGCGACGGATCGATCTGCTTGAGCAGGCCGCAGAGGACTTTGCCGGGTCCGACTTCGACGAACACGTCTGCGCCGGCGCTCTTCAGCGATTGCATGCAATCGACCCACCGCACTGCGCCGGTTACCTGATGAATGAGCGCATCGCGCGTGGCTTCGGCAGTCGTGACCAGAGCGCCGGTGACGTTAGCAGCGACGGGAATGTGCGGATCGTGCAGCGAAAGGCTGTCAAGCACACGCGCCACCTCTTCCTGGGCCGGCTGCATTAGCGCGCAATGGAAAGGTGCGCTCACGGGAAGCATGACGGTACGACGCGCGCCTTTGGCCTTGCACATCGCGGCGGCTTTTTCCACGGCTGCTGCCGCCCCGGAGATTACGATCTGGCCAGGCGAATTGAGGTTTGCCGCCTGCACCACAAGCCCGGTCTCGCGCGCAGCTTCAGCACAGGCCTCGGCCACTTGCGCCGCGTCGAGAGCAAGCACCGCGGCCATGGCTCCCTCGCCCGCTGGAACGGCCTTTTGCATGGCCGATCCGCGCGCTTTGACTGCGCGGACTGCATCGGCGAACGAGAGCGTTCCGGCGATCACATGCGCAGACCACTCACCGAGTGAATGACCGGCGGCAAGCGCCAGCTCAATTCCGTGTTCGGCAAAGACGCGCGCGGCGGCGACGCTGACCGTCATAATGGCGGGCTGCGTGTTTTCAGTCAGCCGCAGCGTCTCTTCAGGCCCCTCGAAGCAAAGCCGCGAGAGCGAAAATTCGAGCGCTGCGTCGGCCTCGGCGAAGGTTTGCGCGCCAATGGGAAACCGTTCGGCGAGCTCGCGTCCCATGCCAACGGCCTGCGAACCCTGCCCGGGAAAAAGAAAGGCAATTTTGTTGGACATTTCTTTACGATTCTAGCGCGCCGGCTCAGAACGGTTCATCTCGCTGCCCGGTTCCAGCTTGCGCGCAAGAATATACGCCCGCCTGCTTTGGTATTCGACATCCGGAGCATAGGGTTCGCGCTCCAGCATTTCATCAATTGCAAACCCCGCCTGCCGGAGCAACTCAAGAATCTTGAGGGGCGGATGGTGAATAAACTCCATCGAGATGGGCCGGCCCCACAGCTCTGCCGGGCGAAGAACTTCATTGCCGATGTGAAACGCCAGGAGGAGCAGACCTCCCGGTTGAAGGACTCGATACATCTCGGCAAAGACAACGGGAAGGGACTCCAACGGAAAATTCACGATGGAGTAGAACGAAACAATTCCAGCCAGGCTTTGGCCGGGAAGCGGCAGTGCCAGCATGTCTCCGATGCGAAAGTCGATGTCGGGGTTGAGCCCCCGCGCTTCTTCGACCATCCCCGGTGAAAGGTCGAGTCCAAATATTCCCGCGCCAAGATCGCGCAGGAAACGGGAAACATGACCGGGCCCACAACCCAATTCGCACACGCCGCCCCGCCGCGATATTGCCGCGGCAAAACGAGCGAGCAGCTCACAGTCAAATGGCTTGGCGGCGAGCTCATTGCCGATGTTGACCGCATAGTCGTGTGCAATCAGGTCGTAATCGCCGCGAATGATCCTGAGACGATCGGCGTCCATCCGGGAAGCCTTCAGTTCCAACGCTTCTTGTCTTCGGAGTCTTCGTCAATGAGCTTGCCCTGGCCGTCAAACTTCACCGTGCGGCCCTGGGAGCGCATGTAGACCTCGAATCTGCGGGCGGCGCGGCGGCGCTTCCAGCGGTAATAGCGGTTGCGCAATCCGTACCAGCTTTCGCTGAGCAGGAAGGAAGCTCCGCGGCGCGGCGCCATGCGAACGAATGCCAGGCCCCCCAGCGCTCCGCCGAGCTGCGCAAAAGCATACATGCGCTCCTGGCCAAAGAGCATGGCAATGGCGACGAGAGCATAGATGATGACGAGATAGCGCGCCTTGATGCCGATAGGCAGGGGAAAAAGCATGAACTGCACATCGCCATGGAGCAGACCGATGGCCGCCAGCAGCCCGAAGATTCCGCCGAAGCAGCCGTAGAGTGGAGAAGGCGCACCAAGGAGCGACGGCGCCAGGGTGATTGCGATCGCATAGAGAGCCAGGGCCGCGGCTGCGGTGACCAGCAAAGAAACGATGTAGAGGCTCATCACCCAGTTGGCATTGTGATAGCTTTCGAGGAACCCGGCAAGGAACCATAAGGAAAGCAGTTCAAACAATGTGCCCAGCAGCCCGGGGTGGACCAGGCTATATGTGATCGGCTGCCAGAGGTATCCGTGCAGGAACACGAGGGGATCGAAGGCCAAGGCGCCGGCAATGTGCTGCGCGGAGGAGGAAGCCAGGTTGCCAATCAGCAGCGCAAAATAGGCGGCCAGGTTGATGAGAATCAACCGGCGCGTGGCTCCGCGAAGGTCAGGGAAGGCGAGCATGCTGGAGCCGAATCGAGCCATCGTATTCAACAGGGTAAACGTTCATGCGGGCTGGTGTCATCGAACTCCGGGATTTCCTGCCTGCCAGTGTTGGGCGGCGGCACAGAAACTGTGACATCGGCCAACGCAAGAGTCCGAAATCGCATCTTTTGGCCCAAGTGAAAGGCCGACGGCCCGCAGTGGGAAAGCGGCCCTGGAACCGGCGCAACCCCTCTTGACCGGAGGGTGGGTTGTCACTAAAACTAGCGATGGTTGTCGAAAGCGGTATCTTTTTCCCGCAATGTGATTACGATTAGAAAGTGAGGAGGCTGCTATGCCCAGCTGCCCTGAATGCGAAAGCGACCTGGACATTGAAGTCGACGAAGTGGAAGAAGGCGACATCGTCGCCTGCGAAGACTGCGGATCGGAGTTCGAAGTGGTGGGCGTTGAGCCGCTGGAACTGGTGCGAGTAGAAGAAGATCTGGAAGAGGAAGAAGAGCCTTTCGAAGAAGACGAGGAGGAATAAGAATGAGCCGAGCTAGCTGGATGGCTGCTGGCTTTTTGGGGGGATTGGCATTGGTTGCGGTTTCCGGCGGTCCGCGCAATTCGCTGTTCGTTCCCGCCGCCGTGGCCCAGAACATGGGCATGCGCACAGTTTCGGGCACCGTTCTGAACGCGGACTCACAGGCCGTCAGCGGTGCAACCGTTTTCCTCAAGAACGAGAAGACCAAGACCATCAGAAGCTATGATTCAACGGCCGATGGTCATTTCCATTTCTCGCAGGTCGACATGAGCGTGGATTTCGATCTTTGGGCTGAGAAGGACGGCAAGAAGAGCGCGACAAAAACAGTGAGTTCGTGGGATGCACGCAAGGATTTCATTTCGGATCTGAAGCTGAAGTAGGCTCACGCGTGCCGAATTTGGGGCGGGAGGGGATGCGATTCGAGGCAGGCCAGCTGCTGCCCTGCTTCATCCTTCCAGCTTTTTTACCACCAGGTCATTGAGCAACGCGGGGTGGGCCTGCCCCTTCGATGAGCGCATCACCTGGCCGACGAAGAATCCGGCAATTGTCTTTTTGCCCGCGCGATATTGCTCTACCTGCCTGGGGTTGGCCGCAATCACCTCGTCGATCAGCTTTTCAATGGCAGCGGTATCGGTAATCTGCTGCGGCTTTTCGCGCTCGTAGACCGGCCCGAAATCCTCGCCCTTCTCAAAACACACGTCAAAGATCTGCTTCATCTGCTTCGAGCTGATTTTGCCCTCATCGAGCAGATCGGCAGCTTGTACGATGCCGGCCACGGAAACGGGCGACTGATCCAGATGGATCCCAAGCGCCTTCAGGCGCCCGCCCACTTCGTTCAACAGGATGTTGGCCACACGCCGCGGATTGCGCGCAGTTTTCGCCGCTGCCTCAAAGCGATCGGCAAACTCACGCGAAACGGTGAGCGTGTGCGCATCTTTCTCGGTCAAGTCATAATCGGCGATCATGCGCTTGCGGCGCGCTTCGGGTAGTTCGGGTAACTTTGCCTTCATCGCGGCAAGAAATTCCGGCGTAAGGACGACCGGCGGCAGATCCGGCTCAGGGAAATAACGATAGTCGTGCGCCTGCTCCTTTGAGCGCATGGAGTAGGTGCGGCCCTCGTCCGCGTTGTAGAGGCGGGTCTCCTGCACCACGTGTCCGCCCGACTCGATCACATCAACCTGGCGCTCGATCTCGTATTCAAGCGCTGCGCGGATGAATTTGAAGCTGTTGACATTCTTGACTTCGGCCTTGGTGCCGAATTCTTCCTGGCCTCGCGGGCGCACACTCACGTTGGCGTCGCAGCGCAGCGAACCCTCTTCCATGTTGCAGTCGGAGACGCCGGTGTAGAGGAGGATATCCTTCAGGCGGGTCAGGTACTCGAAGGCCTCGTCGGGGGTGCGAATGTCGGGCTCACTCACGATCTCGATGAGCGGCGTGCCGCAGCGGTTCAAGTCGAGATAGGTGTGCGTCGCTGAGTCGGGAAATCCCTCGTGCAAACTCTTGCCCGCGTCCTCTTCCATGTGCAGGCGGGTGATGCCGATTCGCTTTATCGAGCCGTCGGCCGTTGAAACGTCGATCCAGCCGTGCTCGGCGAGCGGCTTGTCATACTGCGAGATCTGGTATCCCTTCGGCAGATCAGGATAGAAGTAATTCTTTCGCGCGAAGATGGACCGCTCGCGGACTTCGCAGTTCAGAGCCAGCGACGCAAGCGTGGCGAATTCGACAGCCTTGGCGTTGAGCACCGGCAGCGCGCCAGGCAGTCCCAGGCAGGTGGGGCAGATATTCGTATTCGGTTCCGCGCCGAACCGATTGGCGCAACCGCAGAACGCCTTGGTCGCGGTAAGCAACTGGACGTGCACTTCGAGACCGATGACGGGTTCGTACCTGGTCAGCACTTCAGGCGAAACTGCAGAGGCGGGCATAAGAAAATTCTAGCGCGTGATATTTGCCCGGCCATTTGGAGCGGGTGGCTCACATGGGGCGCGATTGCCTACAATCGGTAGCGCGCACCGGGAAGCCAATTGGCGTACAAGTGCGCCAGGAAATTCCAAAGAATGGAGTGCCTTGATGAACGCAAGACTCTTTCGTGCAACAGGTTTGGCCGCCGCGGCACTGGCCAGCCTGGTCGCCATTGCAATACTGCCGGCCCAAGAGCCCGCATCGCAGCCCGAGACGAAGACGCCCGCTCCGCAACCGCCGCAGACCTTGACGTCGGCGCACCCCAACAATGCCTATTGGGTCGAGCACGACAAGCAATTGCTGGTCGACTTCGGCGGGCTGGAGCGGTTCAAGGAGGCTGATGTGCAACTGGGCGCTCCGGCGGCCGGCGAAGATCGCGTGGTCTTTATGGGCGACAGCATCACGGAAGGCTGGAAGCTCGACCAGTCATTTCCCGGCAAACCATATATCAACCGCGGAATCGGTGGCCAGACGACCCCGCAGATGCTGGTGCGGTTCCGAGAGGACGTGATCGATCTGAAGCCGAAAGTCGTGATCATTCTGGCCGGGACCAATGACATTGCAGGCAACACAGGACCGATGACACTCGACGAAACCGAGGGGAACATTGCCTCGATGGCCGAGCTCGCAGCGACAAACGGCATTCGCGTGGTGATCAGCTCGGTGCTGCCTGCTTATGACTACTCGTGGGCTCCGGGCCTTGAGCCTGCCCCCAAGATCGTGGAAGTGAACGAGTGGCTGAAAAAATACGCGGCCGATAAGGGCTACGTATTTGTGGATTACTACTCGGCGATGAAAGATACGCGCGGAGGCCTGCCGCCGAATTTGAGCAAGGACGGTGTGCATCCGCTGCCGGCCGGGTACGCCATCATGGCGCCGCTGGCCGAGGCCGGAATAGAGAAGGCCCTAAAGGGCGTTCATTGATTTCTTGCCAAGCGGCTTGTTGCCGTCCTGAAGCAGCCGGGGATGCGAATGGACGGCCACGGGGTCACACATTGACCAGCTAGTGCAAAGAGCGACTCTGCAGCCAAAGGACTGCGCAAGCGATTGCGAGCAGGATCGTGACTACGGAAAGAAACATCACCGCCAGCCGAGTGCGCCGCAGCGTGGCGAGTGCGCTGGCAAGATCAGGACTAGCCTGATCAAGAATCGGCGCTGATTCTGGAGGCGGCGTGTCTGCCGCACGGACGCGGAACACCGGCGTGTAGCTTCCGCGCGGAATCTCAAAGATCAGCGGTTCCCCTTTGCCTTCCGAGGCAAAGTAAGCATCCACGCGCCGGCGCAACTCGGTTGCGCTGACTCTTACAATGTTGTCCTGGCTGGTGTCGTAAGACTCTCTGCGGCCGAAGACGGCCTGACCGATTTCCTGCTCGTGAATGTCGGTTGTTCCCTCTTTGATCGATTTGCTGCCGACATAAAGCAGGAACTCCCTGAGCCGCGCAGCGCGTTTCAGTTGTGGACTTGCGGCGGCACCTTCCAATACCTTCCAGCAAGCCTCGGTGCTCAATCCGTTGGCGCCATCTTTGGGATCTGGGCTCATGCAGAGGCCGAGGGCCACTCCACTTCAGTTAAACTGGCAACTGCCGGGAAAGCAGAGCCGGGGACTACCCGTTTCTTGTATCACTCCGGTCTGGCAAACGTCCACTTTCCAACCGTACGGCATTGATTAATAAGTGCTTATTCTCAACTCGGGCTTGCAATCGCCAGATGAAAATACCGGAGATAGGAGACCGCTCTCCCAGAATCCAAGACAGCACGCCGATTGGCGAGAGACAGTGCAATGAGCCTTTCGCGCGTCTGTGAACCATCAGTCGATCGAGGAAACGAAGAGAGCTTCCATGTCAGCTTATCTCAATCGCTTACAGTATTTCTTACGGTAAATTGACTGAAATTCAACCCCGGCAAAAGGGCACAGTTGTACGCACCTCACTTTGCGGTTCACTCTGCGCAGTCGCAGGCAGGAGCGATTGACTTACACTTACAGAATCTCAAACGCAGCAAACAAACAGGGGGGATTGATTCAGTGATGAGACGCAAGCCGTGGATCGTATTGACGCTTGGGATTCTATTTTCCGGGATTGCTCCGGCCCAATCGGCACAGCAAATTGGCACGGCTGCAAAGTGGCTGCCACAGCCGACGCAGCAGGTGATTGAGCGACTCGGCGAGCTAAACCGCATCCCTGATGGCGAGTGGCGCGTTCATCCCGGCGATCTGCCGCACGGTGAGAGCCCGGACCTTGACGATTCAGCCTGGCCGATCGCCAAGCCGGGAAGCGAATACTCCGAAGACGCGGTCTGGTTTCGGCAGTGGATCGACATTCCGCAAAACCTTCATGGATACGATCTGACGGGCGCGCGAATCTGGTTTCAGTTCCAGGCGCGAACGGGCGGCCACGATATCGTGACCCAAATTGTTTACTTCAACGGGCGGCGCGTGGCGCTTGGCGAGAGCCTTGAGCAGATTGTTCTTGCCGACCAGGCCAAGCCGGGAGAAAAGATCCTGGTCGCAGTGAAACTTCTCGCCACTTCTTTCAGCAAGCAGTTCCGGGGTGCAACCCTTACGGTTGATTTTGCGCCCGGACGGCCGAACCCGCAGGATTTGAGCGAAGAGTTCCTTTCCGCGGCAGAGCTGATTCCGAGCCTGTCAAGCGATGTCCCGGCCGATGAATCCACGCTCGAAAAAGCAATCGGCCAGGTCGATGTTGCGGCGCTCGATTCCGGTAATCAACAACAGTTCGATACTTCGTTGCACGCGTCGGTGAAAACGCTGGAGCCGCTGCGACCTCTGTTGCAGCAGGCCACGATGCATCTCACCGGCAACTCACACATCGATGCCGCATGGCTGTGGCCGCGGACTGAAACCGTCGACGTGGTCAAGCGCACATTCTCAACTGCGCTGCAACTGATGCACGAATATCCCGGCTACACCTTTACGCAATCGGCGGCTGCCTATAACGATTGGCTTGCCGACAAGTACCCGGAGATCAATGACGAGATCAAGAAGCGCATCGGCGAGGGCCGCTGGGAAGTGGTGGGAGGAATGTGGGTCGAGCCCGACCTCAATCTCCCGAGCGGCGAATCGATCGCGCGGTCCATTCTTATCGGCAAGCGCTGGTACAAGGAACATTACGGCGTCGACGTTCATATCGGCTGGAATCCCGACTCCTTCGGCTATGACTGGCAGCTTCCGCAGATTTATAAGAAGTCGGGGATTGATTATTTTGTCACGCAGAAAATGTCGTGGAATGACACGAACCAGTTGCCGCTCAAACTGTTCTGGTGGAAGTCGCCTGACGGCAGCAAGGTGCTCACTTACTTTCCGCACGGCTATGGGAACAGTAATCTGAGTCCTGTGCGACTCTCCGCCGATCTGGCGCAAGCACGGGTCCTCGCTCCGGGAATGACGGAGATGATGGATCTCTATGGCGTCGGTGATCATGGCGGCGGGCCAACCCGCGATGTTCTCGACCAGGGCGAGCGCTGGACGCAGCCGGACAAGATCGCGCCCAAGATGGAATTCGGGACGGCGCTATCCTTTTTCACGTCCGTCGAAAAACAGGTGGCGCCCGAATCGAAGACCTGGAATTACAAGACGATTGCCGACGGATACCAATATCCGGCGGCGCCGCCGACCGGTGAGATCTCCATCCCCACATGGGACGATGAGCTATACCTCGAATTTCATCGTGGCGTGTACACCACGCAAGCCGGCATGAAACGTAACCTGCGCGACGCGCCCGAATGGACCTTGCATGCGGAGGACTACGCGTCGCTGGCGTGGCTCGACGGAAATTCCTATCCGGAGCAGGAACTGACCGATGCATGGAAGAAAATTACATTCAACGATTTTCACGATCTTTCGGCGGGGTCGGGGATTGCCACGATTTATCGCGATGCACAAAAAGATTTCGATCAGGTGCGTTGGGAGACGAGTGAAATTTCCGGCAAGGCCCTGAACACCGTCGCAGAGCGCGTGAATACCGGCGCGCAGCAAGGGGTTCCAATCTTTGTATTCAATCCGCTGGCGTGGCGGCGCTCGGGGCATTTTAAAGTGCACGTCCAGATGCCCGCGGAAACAGCCGATGTGTCTGTCCTCGACGCGCACGGGGCAGTGCTGCCTTCGCAGGTGCTTTCAAAGGACGCGAAGACGCATGCCTTCGATCTGCTGGTGGAAGCACGCGACCTGCCGGCGATGGGTTACGAGGTGCTGCGCGTCGTTCCCGGCAAGCGCGCCTTTGCAAGCGATCTGCGCGTGACGGGAACGACGCTCGAGAACGCAAATCTCCGCGTCGTCGTCGATCCCAAAACAGGATGCATCACGAGCCTTTACGACAAGCGCGCGAGCTTTGAAGCGCTGGCTCCGGGAACCTGCGGGAATGAACTGCAGGCCTTCGCCGACAAACCGGCACGGTACGACGCATGGAACATCGATCCCGGAACGCTCGATCAACCTCCCGCGCGCCTCACACAGACTGACTCCGTTGAAGTGGTCGAGAAAGGACCAATGCGCGCCGTGATTCGCGTGACGCGCCACTGGCAGAGCTCGAAATTTGTGCAGCAGATTGTTCTATATGCCGGAAGCGACGAAGCGGAAGTCGAGAACGACGTTGACTGGCATGAGACGCATGTTCTGCTGAAAGCCGCGTTCGCTCTTTCGGCTTCGGCCCCATTTGCGACATACGAGATACCATTTGGAACCATCGAACGGCCAACCACACGCAACAACAGTTGGGAAAAGGCTCGCTTTGAGGTTCCGGCACTGCGCTGGGCCGATCTGGGCGACGCACAGCATGGATTCAGCCTCATCAATGATTTCAAGTTCGGCTACGATGCCGTCGGCAACTTGCTGCGCCTGAGCCTTCTTCGCTCGCCCACTTCGCCTGATCCCGATGCGGACCGCGGCCATCAGCACTTCAGCTATGCGCTCTATCCCCACGCAGACGATTGGAAGCAGGCCATGACCATCCGTCACGGATACGAGTTCAACGAGAAACCGACAGCGATGCAGGTAGAGGCGCACACTGGCGAAATGCCGCCCGAATTCTCCTTTGTGTCGCTCACGCCAGACAACGTGGTCCTCACGGCTATGAAGAAAGCCGAAGACAGTGACGCGCTCATATTTCACATGTATGAGTGGGCAGGAAGAGATGCAACCGTTGAGCTGAAGGTGCCGCATGGAGCAACAGGCGCGATGGAGACAAACCTGATGGAACAACCCGAGGGGAAACCGCTCGCTCTTGACAACGATCGCGTTGAGATTGCGATTCATTCTTACCAGATTCTGGCGCTTCGCGTGGATTTCCCGCACAGGGAGAGGTGAACTGCCCGTCGCCGTTATCTTCGCGCGTCCTGGAACTCCTCGAGCCAGGCCATCTGGATCGCTTCGAGACGCGGCTCGTTCGATAGTTTCGGGTCGTCGGCGAAATCTTCGAGTGCGTTGACGTAACGGTGCAGATCAGTGAAACGGACAGTCAACGGATCGAGGTCCGGGAATTTCTCGGCCAACTGAATGCCGATCTCTTCGGCGTCGGTCCAGTGAAGTTCGCGCTGCATCTCTCGTTTCTCCATTGCTTCAAGTCATCTACGTGAGCGCGATCGCGCTCGGTATGCGAGAGGACCAGAGGCCCTCGCGACAGCCGGTCAGGAGACCGGCGCTACGAATTCACTTTGGCGCTGCAATGGCCAAGGGCTTGCCCTCGCAGACGTAGTTGCGGTTCCAGCTCGGAATTTCGACAACGTAATCTCCGGGGCGAGTGATCACCGCCTGGCATCCCAGGCGCGAATTCAATTGCTGATCCGCGGCCATGTCGAGCCGGTCGAGCTCATCGTCTTCGGCTTCGCTGACGCCCGCAGCGCCCGCCTTCACCCAGACGTGGCAAGTGGTGCAGGCGCAGGATCCGCCGCAGGCGTGGTCGAGATTGACGCCGAAGTTCTCCGCCACATCGAGAAACGACATCGGCTTGCCGTGATGATCGTAGGGCATGGCGCCGAATTCGAACTCAACGATGCGGCCTTCGGGAAGGAAAGTCACGCGGACCAACTTGCCTGGCGGAATCCCACTATTTGACGTGTTACTCATCCCCGTCATGCCCCCGTCGCTGACTCGCTGACCTGCTGACTCGACGCTAATTAAACTCCGCCGGCGCCATGGCGTGCGGTGCGGTCACGGCCTCGTCTACCTTCTCGCCAGCTTCGGTCATGGTTTTTCCTCGGATGGCGCTTGAAACTGCCGCGTCCATCATCAACTCCGCAAAATGGCGCGTGGCTTTGTCGAGCGCCACAATAGCCTGGCTGATCGCGCCCAGATTCGACGTCTGCTTGACCATCGTAAGCCAGTCGCGCGCGGCAGCGACGGCAGTCTGTTCCTCGGCGCTCAATTGGTTCCACGCCGGGTTCTGCGGCGCCTTGGCCACTACGGCAAGAATCGAATCCGCTTCATTGCGCGCCTCGATGAGCAGCCGCTTGGCGAAATCCTCTTCCGCATGGTCGAAGGAGTCGAGGATCATGTTCTCCACTTGCTCATCAGTCAGGCCGTAAGTCGGCTTCACTTCGATTTGAGCGGCCTTTCCACTGCGCTGCTCGCGCGCGGAGACCTGCAGGATGCCGTCGGCATCAATGAGGAAGCGAACCTCGATGCGCGGTAAACCGGCAGCCATGGGCGGAATTTCTTTCAGATCGAAGCGCGCCAGAGAGCGGCAATCAGCGGCCAGCTCGCGCTCGCCCTGGAGCACGTGGATTGCTACGCTGGTCTGCCCGTCGACACCGGTGGTGAAGTGTTCCGTAGCCGAAGCGGGGATAGTGGAGTTGCGCTGGATCATGCGCGCCACCGTGCCGCCAAGCTGCTCCATGCCCAGCGAGAGCGGCGTCACGTCGAGCAGCAGCAGCTCCTCTGTCGCCTGCGAGGAGCCGGCAAGAATATCGGCCTGAACGGCTGCACCGAGCGCGACTACCTCGTCGGGGTTCAGCTCAATATGCTGCTTATTACCGCGAGCGCTGAGGTGGAAGAGATTGTCAACAAGCGCGCGCACCGCAGGGATTCGCGTCGAACCGCCGACCAGAACCACTTCGTCAATCTGCTCCGGTGTGACGCCGGCGTCGGCCATGGCCTGCTTGCACGGGCCAGCGGTCCGCGCGAGCACGGGCTCGATGATTGCTTCGAAGACTGAGCGCGGAATCTCGCGTTGATAGCGGTCGCCATAGGGCAATTCGATATCGAAGCGCACCGACTGCTCAGCGGAAAGCTTGATCTTGGCGTCAATGGCAGCCATGCGCAATGCCTGCACCGCGCCCGGCTGCGCGCGCAAATCGACGCCGTGCTCATCACGAATCTCGTCGAGCGCAATCGCCACCAGCAGATTGTCGATGTCGTCGCCGCCCAGATGCGTGTCGCCGTTGGTGGACTGCACTTCGAAGATGCCGTCGCGCAGCTTGAGGATCGAGATGTCGAAGGTGCCGCCTCCCAGATCGTAGACGGCAATGGTGCCTTCCTTCGCTCGATCGAGCCCGTAGGCCAGCGCGGCCGCGGTGGGTTCGTTCACGAGTCGCAGCACTTCCAGGCCTGCCATGCGGCCGGCATCTTTTGTAGCCTGGCGCTGCCCATCGTTGAAGTAGGCCGGGACAGTGATCACAGCCTGCCTGACCTGCGCGCCGAAAAAGCGTTCTGCGTTGCGCTTGAGTTGGCGCAAGATGTATGCGGAGATTTCAGGAGGAGTGAAGCGCAGCTCGCCTAACTGAATGCGTGGCACTTCGTTCGAAATGCCTAGGCCGGCTTCCACGTCTTCGGCGAGACGAAATGGAAAATACTTCAGCTCCTTTCGAACCTCTTCGATACCGCGACCCATGAGCCGCTTGACAGAATACACGACACGCTCCGGCGTTTCAATCAGCGCTTTGCGCGCACTGTTCCCCACGGTGACGGTAGGCCGGCCGCCGCCGGCAGGGATGGGATCGAGCGCGACAACCGACGGCACGAGATTCGAGCCATCCACGCCGGGAATGATGACCGGCTTGTCGCCTTGCATATAAGCGACGAGAGAATTCGTGGTTCCCAGATCGATGCCGACGATGCGTTGCTGCGCCATTTCTACCGACTAGTCTCCCAGGGTTTCGGCTACGTCGCGGATCAGATTGCTGAGGTAGCGCCTGCGGTCGAGCAAGGCGACCATAGCTTGTTCGGCGGGCTGGCGCTCGGCCGCATCGCCGGCATCCCAGATCGCCCAATCCGCGCGAAGCTCGCGATCTACCGCGTCGACCCGGCGCTCGAATTTACGCTTCGCAGCAAGCAGGCTTTCTTTTAATTCGGGATTCTCCTCGCCCGTCTTTCGCGCTGCGCGCAATTCTTCCAATTGCATATTGAGATCGAAGACTTCTTCCAGCAGATTTTTTCCCTGGTTTTGGAAGAGTGCTGTGGGACTCGGAGGCGCAGCGGACTCGCCGATCGCCGCTCCCTGGAGTTTCAACAGATATTCTGTACGCCGCAACGGGTCTTTCAGTGTGCGATAGGCATCGTTGAGCAGCGCCGTGTCGGCCAGGCTCCACTGTTTTTCGTTGACACTGGCGCGGGCGAAGCGGTCGGGATGCAACTTGCGGCTGAGGCGGTGAAACTCGCGTTCCAATACGGCCAAATCGAGGTTCAGTCGCGGCTCAAGACCAAAGACGGAAAAGTAATCGGCGCCGGAAGGGGGCTGGATCTTGCTGCAATGCGGACAGAAGAGCGTGGATTCGTTCTGTGCGACGGAACAGGCCCAGCAGGCAACGGGAACCGCGGGTTCGAGGACTTTCAGCATCTAGCGGCCTAACACGTACAACGCTCAAAACAAAACTAAACAGAAAAGGAGGTACCGCACCCGCAGGACTTCGTGGAGTTCGGGTTGATGAAGTTGAATCCCTGGCGCAGCAGCGTCTCCTCGTAATCGAGCGTCATGCCGTGAAGATAAACAAAACTCTTGGGGTCGACGAAGACGCGCACTCCTTCGAACATGAAGATGCGGTCGCGCTCGCGTGGATGCGCATCAAAATTGATCGCGTAGGAAAGCCCCGAGCAGCCGCCGCCTTTCACGCCCAGGCGCAGGCCACCTTCCTCAGGCGAAATGCCCTCCTTGGCGAGGATCGCGCGAATGCGCTTGACGGCCGCGGGGGTCACTTGCAGATCATGCACTGGCGCTTGCGGCGCGTTGGGCTGCGATGCTGTGGTGTCTTGCGACGGTTTTGATTCGATGGTGATGATGTTTGCCATAATCCCTGTTCGTTTCCTCAGGGGCTGAAGCCCCGTCCGTTTTCTTGAGCTCGTTTGACACGACTGAAGTCGCGCCCCAATACGAAACCCGGTTCGGCTTGGTACGGCCAAAGCCGTACCCTTTCAAAGCAATGTCATTTCGCCGTTTCGGCCGGTGCTGCTTCCGTCACGGTGTTCTTCTTTCTCCAGTCGCCGATGGCCGCGCGAATCGCATCCTCGGCAAGCACCGAGCAGTGAATCTTCACCGGCGGCAGCGACAATTCCTTCACAATGTCGGTGTTCTTGATGGCCAGCGCGTCATCCACAGTGCGGCCTTTGATCCATTCCGTTGCCAGCGACGAACTGGCGATGGCCGAGCCGCAGCCGAAGGTCTTGAACCTGGCCTCTTCAATCACCTGCGTTTCGGGATTCACGCGGATCTGCAGGCGCATCACGTCGCCGCACTCGGGCGCGCCCACAAGGCCCGTGCCCACCTCGGCCGAATTCTTGTCGAGCGTGCCCACGTTCCGCGGGTTGTTGTAGTGGTCCACGACTTTGTCGCTGTATGCCATCGTTCCAGGTCGTCCTTACGCGGTCACCGCGCCTTTCTATTTGATTCGGCAGGCATGGCTGCCGATGCTTCCCATCACGGCTTTGCCCTGTGCGCGCTGCCCATTTTTGGATTTCCCCCCGGCTGGCGCCGGTGTTGCATGTACATGCCTCGTGCGAAGAGAAGTAGAAACAACACAACAAGCGGAAGCACTGCCGTCAGCCACAGATGATCGACCAGATAGTCCCAAGCCCGGCCGCCGGCGATGAAGCGCATTGCAACCAGTGACAGCGGAAAACCAACCCACCAAGCCAACCGGATTTTGGTCTGCTTCTTCATCGCTTGTTCCAGGCTGACCGTTGAGCCAATGCTTTCTTGTTCCTTTGTTCGCTCGGTCCCTTGTTCCCGGCTTTTACTTCGCTTGCCACTCAACCTTGGTCAAATCCACGCCTTCTTTCGCCATCTCGTAGAGCGGCGAAAGCTCGCGCAGATGCTTTACCACTTCAATCACCTTGGCGGCGACATAATCCACTTCAGCCTCGGTGTTGAAGCGCCCCAGGCCGAAACGAATTGAACTATGCGCAATGTCGTCTCCCAATCCCAGCGCCTTTAAAACATATGACGGTTCAAGCGTGGCCGAGGTGCAGGCCGAGCCGCTGGAAACCGCAACGTCATTGATGCCCATCAGCAGCGATTCGCCTTCGACGTAGACAAAGCTCATGTTCAGGTTGCCGGGCAGCCGATGCTCCATCGAGCCGTTCACATGAACGTAGTCGAGTTCGGCCTCCAGCTTCGTGTTCAGCCGGTCACGCAAGCCGCGCAGACGAGCGGCCTCTGTCTCCATCTCCGCCATTGCGATCTCACAGGCTTTGCCCAGGCCTACGATGCCGGGCACATTCAGCGTTCCGCTCCTCATGCCGCGCTCGTGGCCGCCGCCGTCAATCTGCGCCGCGATCTGGACACGCGGATTGCGCCGCCGCACGTAGAGCGCGCCTACGCCTTTGGGTCCGTAAATTTTGTGCGCGGAGATTGATGCCACGTCGACGCAATCATCGATGACGTTGAAAGGAATCTTGCCCACGGCCTGTACCGCGTCCGTATGGAAAATCACGCCCTTCTCATGGCAAAGCCTGCCGATTTCGCGGATGGGCTGCAGCACGCCGATCTCGTTGTTCGCGGCCATGATGGTGACGAGGATGGTCTTGTCGTCGATGGCGCGCTTTAGATCTTCGAGATCGATGATTCCGTCGGAGTTGACCGGCAGCCAGGTGACGCGATAGCCATGCTTCTCCAGGCGTTTGCAGGTATCGAGCACCGCTTTGTGCTCGGTGACCTGGGTGATGATGTGATTGCCGCGCTCGCGGTACATCTCCGCGATGCCCTTGATGGCCAGGTTGTCGCTCTCAGTGGCGCCCGAGGTGAAGATGATCTCCTTCGATGAGGCGCCAATCAGCTTCGCGACCTGCTCGCGCGCGGTTTCCACCGCCTGCTCCGCCTCCCATCCAAAGGAGTGATTGCGGCTGGCTGCGTTGCCGAACTTGCCGATGAGATAGGGCATCATCGCCTCCAGCACCCTGGGGTCCAGCGGCGTGGTGGCGTGGTTATCCATGTAAATGGGCAGGTGAACGCCCGCCGGCGCCGCCACTTGACTTGCGACCGTGCTCATTTTGATCTCCCGAGAACTTTGGACCGTAAACCGTAGACAGTCATCGGCGGCAATGCCTCATCTACAGCGTCAATGTGATCAGCTTCTGCGACTCGCTCTGCAGTGGCGCATGTTCCCGTTCCGCCAAATCGTGAATGCTGATGCTCTTGAGAACCCCGGCGATGGTCTCGTTGACACGGGCCAAAGGTTCTTTAATGGTGCAGTTGGAGGTCAGGTCGCAGGACTTTGCACCCTTGAAGCAAGATGTAATAAACAGCGGTCCGTCAATGGCGTGGATGACCTCAAAAGCCGAAATCTGGCTTGCATCGCGAGCCAGGGTGTAGCCGCCGTTCATTCCGGCATGCGAGCGCAGGAGCCCTACCTTGGTGAGCCGCTGCAGAATCTTGGCAAGTAATTGCGCAGGAATTCCATAGGCGTCGGCGACGTCTTTGGCGCTCAAAGCAGGGATTTCCGGGTGCTCTGCGAGGTATTTCAGCGCCATCAGCCCGTAATCCGCTTTCTTTGTGAGCTTTAGCATGGAATATCCGACTTGTTAGGTCCGTATTTAGTATACGTCCGACTTCACTTCTCTTTCAAGTCTGCAGCGCCGGGTCGCGCCGACGTTCCATCCGGTTACCAGACCGGAGGATTTCATCAAAAATCCGTTTGCATTCGGCCAAAAGACGGCTACAATCTTGCGGAAAGAGCACCTATAGCGATTCCAGAGCGATCCTATCCCGAAGCCGGCACCCCCGAATACCCCGGGCTCCCGGGTGACTGGCCTTCACTGGCGAAGTGGAAGGCGGCTGAGGCGTCATCGAGCGGCGTCTTTCCCTGAACCAAAGGGGAACTCTAGAATGGCTGTAAATTCAACAGGCCCTGAGAACGATGGCAACCGCCTGCAGACACCCCAAGGTCCGGATCGTTTCCCGGCACGATGACAGCGAGTTTGTTGAGTGCCTGGAGTGTGGCGAGATCTTCGATTCCGAAGAGTTTCGCGATATGGAGATTGAAGACACGGCTGGAACGGAAGATCTCACGGACGATTCCTAGAATTGCCTCGCGGCTCTCACTGTTTTGCTGCGGCGCCGTTGGCTGCCGGCGAGCCGCCGCGGCGCGACACAATCCATGCATAATGAAGACCAGAGATCACGGTGAGCGCGATTGTGGCGTCGAGCGCCACGGTGCGAAATACCGTGACCCAATAGCCCTTGGTGAGCTGGTGCAGCAGGACTGCCGCGATGGCAACAATCTGTGCCAGGGTATTGCCTTTGCCAAAGATGCTGGGACGAAACTCGCGCCGGCCGACGGCCGCGTAGAGCAGCGCCGCAACCAGAAGGATGCCCAGATCTCTTCCGAAGACCAGCACCGTGACGGTGACCGGCATCAATCCCTTGTACAAAAGCACCAGGAAGAGCGTGCTCAGCAGCAGCTTGTCAGCCACCGGATCAAGATAATGGCCAAGCATGGAACGCTGCTTGAGGACGCGCGCCAAGGTGCCATCCAGCGCGTCAGTGAATCCCGCGGCCAGAAAGAGCGAAAAGCTCAAAAGGTAGTGATCCTCAAGAATCGCAGCAACGAGGAAAGGCGCCAGGCAGATGCGCAGAAGCGTGAGCAGATTGGGGGCGCTGCGAAGCGGATTCAAGCGATGGTTCAGCTCCTGAGGCATGGCAGGTCGTTCGTAGCAGGGCCGTGGCGCAACCCATGCGCCGGCAGGCATTTTCTCTCCCAAACGATGGTACAGTACGGGCCCCGCGCGTGGAATTCTGCCGTTTCCACGTCGCCACGTTGGCCGTTTCGCGAGGCTATGCTTCCACCGGGAGTTCCGCGGCAAGAATATTCATGGGCGTGAGTCCGCGCTGGCGCAGGGCGCGGAGGCTCAGGGCGTCATGGCGTTTGGCCAGGCGCCTGCCGTTATGGTCCACCACCAGGCGGCAGTGATACCAAGCAGGATCATTGAATCCCAACACGCGATTGAGCAGAATCTGACGCGCGGTGGATTTGAGCAGATCGGCGCCGCGCACAACTTCAGTGATCTGCATCGCCGCATCGTCGGCCACGCAGGCGAGCTGATAGCTGGGGACGCCGTCTCTGCGCCAAACCACAAAGTCGCCAAAATCGACTCCGGCCACAAAGCGCTGCGGCCCCAGGTTTGCGTCGACGAACTCGATCACTTCTCCGTCGGGAACGCGGAAGCGCCAGTTGGTATTCCCCGGCGTATCCATTGCGTCGGCGGTGGGGCCGGGAAGCTGTGGCGAGCCGCCCATGAACCGCCGGCAGGTCCCAGGGTAGAGCGGCTCATCGTCCAGCTTGTCGAACTTTCCGTCGCCGAATCCCCTCTGCACGCGCTCATGCGGCGCGGCAACGGCAGTCGCCAGGTCTTTGCGCGAGCAACGGCAGGGAAACAGTCGGCCGCTGTGCACCAGCTTGCGCCATGCAGCCAGGTAGATGGCTCGGCGCTTGCTCTGCACGTAAGGAGCGAATGGGCCGCCTTTGTCGGGGCCCTCCTGCCAGCGGATGCCCAGCCATCGCAGGTCCTCCAACGCGGCGTCGGCGTAGTTGGCGCGGCTGCGGTCGGCGTCCAGATCCTCCATGCGCATGGCCAGCGTGCCGCCCGCCTCACGCGCGCGCTGGAAGGCTGTCCAGAACGTCCTGGCGTGACCCACATGCAGGTAGCCCGTGGGTGACGGCGCCAGCCGGCCGCGATAGCCCGATGGCGGCGATGGAGAGGTGCTGGCCATTCTGATGATGAGTGTAGGCGAGCCCGCGCGGGCGCGATATGGCAGGTTTGGTGCGGGAGAGGCCAGTGGTCACTGTTTCTCGGGCTTCCACCGCAGGATGGGTTTGCGCGCCGCCTGCACTTCATCGAGACGCGAAACGCGCGTTGAATGCGGCGCGGTTTTCACTAGCTCGGGGTTCTCTTCGGCCTCGCGCGCGATGGAGCGCATGGCTTCGACAAAGAGGTCGAGTTCCTCGCGCGACTCGCTCTCAGTGGGCTCGATCATCAGCGCGCCGTGCACGATGAGCGGGAAGCTAACCGTGTAGGGATGGAAGCCGTAGTCGATGAGTCGCTTGGCGATGTCGCCGGTTTTCACTCCGTGCGCGGCCTGGCGCCTGTCACTGAAGACGACTTCGTGCATTGAGGGCGTTTTGTACGGCAGCTCGTACAGGTCTTCGAGCTTTTTGCGGATGTAGTTGGCGTTGAGCACAGCATCTTCCGTGGTCTGGCGCAGGCCATCGGGTCCGTTCGCCAGAATGTAGGCCAGGGCGCGAATGAACATGCCGGTATTGCCATAGAACGCGCGCACGCGGCCGACAGAATGCGGTCGGTTGTACTCCCAGCGCAGTCTTCCGCCCAGCGGGTGCAGCGGCATCGGCTCCGAATCGCCGACTCGCTCCCCATCCGGCTTGAGCACGGGCGCGCGGAAGAGCGGCGGGCAGCCGTCGGCCGTTGGCTCGGCATTGGTGTCCTCCCAATCCCCCGCATCCGTGCAGTGCTTCGCACCGTACTCGTCTCGGACAAGCACCGGTATGGGAAGAAATGGCTCAAGAAATTTCTTGCACGCCACCGGACCCGATCCGGGCCCGCCGCCGCCATGCGGAGTCGAAAATGTCTTGTGCAGATTCAGGTGCATCACGTCCACGCCGAAATCGCCCGGCCGCACCTTGCCCACCAGCGCGTTCATATTGGCGCCGTCCATGTAGAGCAGCGCGCCCTTGGCGTGCAGGATGTCGGCGATCTTGTGAATCTCGTCTTCGAAGACGCCCAGGGTCGACGGATTGGTAAGCATCAGAGCGGCCGTGTTTTCGTCAACCTGCCGGGCGAGGCCTTCAAGATCGATGCCGCCGTCCGCATTCGACTTGATGTTTTCCACCGTGTAGCCAACGATGGCCGCGGTTGCCGGATTGGTGCCGTGCGCCGAGTCGGGCACGAGAATCTTTGTGCGCGGATTGCCCTGCGACTCGTGCCACGCGCGGGTGAGCAGGATGCCTGTGAATTCGCCGTGCGCTCCGGCCGCGGGCTGCAGCGTGATCGCATCCATCCCGGTGATTTCCAACAAGCATCTCTGCAGCAGATCGTAGATTTCGAGAATTCCCTGCGCCAGCGACTCAGGTCGGTAGGGATGCGCTTCGGCCAGCCCTTCAATGCGGGCCACAAACTCATTCACGCGCGGGTTGTACTTCATGGTGCACGAGCCTAGCGGATACATGCCGAGATCGATGGCGTAGTTCCATGTGGAGAGCCGCGTAAAGTGACGAATGATTTCGATCTCGCTCAACTCCGGCAGCTGTGCGGGCGTCTGCCGATACGCTTTTCCAAGACAAGAAGAAAAATCAACGGCCGGCACATCGAGCGGCGGCAGTTTATATGCGCGCTTGCCCGGCGCCGATTTCTCAAACATCAGCGCTTCATTCTGCGTCGGGTGCGTGCGCACCTTTCCCAATGTGTGCGGACCCCCTGGCTTGGCTTCGGCTTTGTTTGTATCTAAATTCATGGTCACTCTCACGCCTCCACCGGCGCCGCAGCCAGCACCTTGGCCGCAGCGTCTATCGTTTCGCGCGGCATCACTTCGGTCGCGCACCAGAGCGTGCAGTTGCGCAACTCGGGATACCAGCGGCTGAGCTCGATGCCACCGACGATTTTGTTGTCGAGCAGGCGCCGGCTCCATGCCGCCGGCGCTTCGTCGGTCTGCAACACAAACTCGTGGAAGCGCGGCGCACCTTTGAAGCGCAGTTTTGTGCCGGACAGAGCCGAGAGCGTTTTGGCGGCGTAATCGGCCTTGGCCAGGTTGTGCTCGGCCAGCTCGCGCATTCCTTCCTTGCCGTACACGGCGAGAAAGATCGTGGCCATCAGCGCGACCAGCGCCTGGTTGGTGCAGATATTTGAAGTGGCCTTCTCGCGGCGGATGTGCTGTTCGCGCGTGGCGAGAGTGAGAACGAAGCCGCGATTCCCTGCCCCGTCGACCGTCTGCCCAGCGAGCCGGCCCGGAATCTGCCGCACAAATTGCTCCCTGGCCGCGATCACGCCGCAGAAGGGGCCGCCGTAGCTGAGCGCCACACCAAACGACTGCGCTTCCATGCTGACGATGTCGGCCTCAACGGGCGGGCGCACGATGCCGAGAGAAACTGCCTCCGCGATAGACACGATGAGCAGCGCCCCTTTGGCGTGTGCGATCTCGGCGATGGCGGGAATGTCTTCAATGACGCCGAAGAAGTTGGGGCTCTGGACAAGAATGGCCGCGGTTTCTGAGGAAACCGCAGCGGCGAGCGCTTCGAGATCAACGCGACCGGTTTCGTTGTGATAGCCAACCAGCGCTGTCGGCATCTCACGATAGCGGAGATAGGTGTGAAGCACTTCGCGATACTCGGGATGAACGGTCGCGGCAACAACAGCCTTTTGGCGGCCTGTGACGCGCATGGCCATCAGCACCGCCTCGGCCGCGCCGGTAGAGCCGTCGTACATGCTGGCGTTGGCCACATCCATGCCGGTGAGCTCCGCAATCATGGTCTGGAACTCGAAGATGGCCTGCAATGTTCCCTGCGTGATCTCGGCCTGGTACGGCGTATAGCTGGTAAGAAACTCGCCACGCTGCACTAACGAGTCGATGATCACGGGACGGTAGTGGCGATAGGCGCCTGCGCCCAAAAAGCTCGCATAATCGGTGGCATTCTTCTGGCCGGCCGCGCGGAAGTACGCGATGATTTCGCTCTCCGCCTGCTGGCGCGGAACGTTGAGGTCGCGACCCAGGCGGTACTCGGCGGGAATAATGGCAAACAGATCGTCAATCGACCGCGCGCCGATTTCCGCAAGCATCTGGCGGCGTTCGTCGTCGGATTTGGGTAGGTAGCGCATAAAAACAGCCTTTAGCTATTAGCTCTTAGCTTTCAGCTTCTGGTTGTTAGCCCGAAGCTTTTGTACGGGCAATAGCAGCCCGCAAGAACGCGTTTAAATTGAACCAACACCGCCCGAGAATCCACGAATAAGCTGAAAGCTAGCTTCCAGTTTCTTCTGCAATGAATGCCTCATACGCCGTGGCATCAAGCAAGTTGTTCAGCTCGGCCGGGTTGGACAGCTCAACCTTGATGATCCAGGTGCCGTGCGCGTCCTGGTTGATCTGGTCCGGCGCGGTCTTCAGTTCCTCGTTCACCGCCGTCACCTTGCCGGAGACGGGCGAAAAGAGATCGCTGACAGCCTTGACGCTCTCGACCGAGCCAAAGGTTGCGTTTGCGGTTACGGCATCGCCCACCTTGGGCGCATCAACGTAGACGATGTCGCCCAGCGAGCTCTGTGCGTAGTCGGTGATACCGATCGAGCCAATAGCGCCGTCGACTGAAATCCATTCGTGTTCGCGAGTATAGCGATAGTCTTTCGGGTAAGGCATGGCGGTTCTGCTCCTTAAAAAGATGAGCGAAATACCAGTCTACGGCGTGAGGGGTCGGACAAATGAGGAAATCAGGGAGTAGGGAGTAGCCAGTAGGGAATAGAAATAGTGACTAGGAACCGAGAGCGGGCACTGCCCCAAATTCACACCGATAAAGCCAAAGGCCGGGAGCTGAGAGACGCGAGACGAAAGCTGGATGCTTCCTTCTATTCCCTACTGGCTACTCCCTACTCGCTGTTGGCTATTCCCTGCTCCCTGCCTTTACCCCATCACGATGACCGGCTGAAACAGCGTGCCTGCGATCCTCTTCGCAATTCCAACAAGCTCGCGCGGTCCGGCAAAAACCTTCACCAGGGGAGCACCGGAGAATTCAGGCAGGTTGGCCTGTGCGCCGTTGCGCAGGCGGCCGAGGGCGATGGGATCGGCGGTTACTGCAGGCATTTCAGGCAACAAGCCACGCGGATGCACGCAAATTTTCTCGAGCGCGCCGAGATTCACCGCAGAACTGCCGGCTGGATCTCCCGCCAATGCCTCCAGTTCTTCCAGCGTGTGTGCGTCAGCCAGTGTAAACGGCCCGGCGCGCGTGCGCCGCAACCTGCTCAAATGCGCGCCGCAGCCCATCTCCCGCCCCAGTTCGTGCGCCACGGAACGTACATAGCCGCCGGCGCTGATCTTCATGCTGAAACTGATCTCGGCGCCCACGATCGTCTCGATCGCGAAAGCGTCGATGCAGACCCGTGCCAGTTTCAGTTGCACAGATTTCCCCTCACGCGCCAGCTGATAGGCCGGCCGGCCCTCGATTTTTTTCGCCGAAAAGGGCGGCGGCATCTGCTGCATCTCGCCCCGGAATCGTGCGGCTGCGGCACGAATCGTTTCGTGGGTGACCGTTTGTGCGAATTCAGGCCACCGGTCCGGTCCCGCGGGCTCGCCTTCGGCATCATACGTGTCGGTCGCGAAGCCGAAGCGGATTGATCCCTCGTAGGCTTTCTCCGCGGCGGAGAAGAATTGCGCCAGGCGCGTGAACTTGCCCATCATCAAGGGCAGCACGCCAGTAGCCATTGGGTCCAGCGTGCCCATGTGGCCGATGGATCGCTCTCCGGTGATCCGGCGCAAGCGGTTTACCACGTCGTGGCTGGTCATCCCGCTTGGCTTATCGATCACAAGAAGCCCGTTCACATCATCACTTTAGCCGCCAGGGCTGCTCTTGCCAACCGGGGCCGCGACACTCCAATCTAAAGAGAGAGATGGCTGACGAACTGGAACGCGTGCGCAAGGCGCTGCGCGAGCTGAGGAAAACACTCAAGAGCTTGCCCGGCGATCCACCGCCAAAAGAGGTGCACAAGCTGCGAACGACCACGCGGCGTGTGGAGGCGATTGCCACCGCGGTCCCCTTGAGCGGCGGGAAAAAATCCCGCCAACTGCTTAAGTCAATTGAAACCATCCGCAAGGCCGCGGGCGGGGTGCGCGACATGGATGTGCTCACAGCCAACGCGCGCAGGCTGGCGCGATACTCCGCCGGCGACTCCCTCGCCCGGTTGCTTGAGCATCTCAAAAACGCGCGTGAGCAGTATGCCGCTCAACTGGTCGCTGCGCTGAACCACCACAAGCGCAAGGCGGTGCGCCAAAGTCTGAAGGAATACTCGAAGCTTGTGCGATCTGCGTTGCCCCCGGCGGACTCTGGCTCATCGGTCAATGGGCATCCGGGCGGGCATCGGGGCGCGCATCGCGGCCACTCGCACGATGGAGTGCATACTTCGGCAATGAACCTGGTTCGCGAGCTCGCCGCATGGCCCGCACTCGATGCGAGTAATATTCATGCCTTCCGGCTGAAGGTGAAGGAGCTTCGCTACACACTGCAGCTTGACGCTGATGCCGATCCCGCCCTCGTGGACACGTTGACTGACGTGCAGCGCCGCATCGGCGAGTGGCACGACTGGCAGGAGCTCAAGGAAATTGCGCGCGAGGCGCTGAATGCGGAGCGCGACGCCGCGCTGCTGGCGCGGATTGACAGGACCGCGAAACGGAAGCTGGAACGCGCGCTCTCTGCGGCCAATGGCCTGCGCGGAAAGTACCTGGCAGCGCCAATCGCGATGGGGAGTTGACGCTTAGTTCACATTAGCGACAACTTACTGTTTCGCTGCTTAAGCGATTCCCTTCACTTCCATCGACCTTCTTTCGTGCGCGACGCAGTCCTTCGCCACTTCGTCTATACTTCCAGTACTCCATCCAGCAGCTGTCGATCGGCTCGTTGCATCATGCAGGAAGGAGACGTACGTGAGCTCGGGCTCGTCTTACCGGCTTTATTGCATTATTCTTTCGATCCTCTCAGCCTCGCCGCTTCTGTTCGTGGAAGCTTCCGCACAACCGTACACTGCCAACGAGGTCAGCGTCGGCGCAGACGCTCAGAGCTTTGGCTGGAGAGGTTGCCCGCCAGGCCTGGCGTCAGGCCCATGCCAGCACGGGTTGGACTTCCCAACCGTTTCCTTCACCTACACCCGCAACCTTTCGCCGGTTGTCGCACTGGAGGGAACGTTGCAGCCGACATCGTGGTTCATGCAGACAGACGGGATCGATTCCGGACGAGAGACTGTTGCTTTGGGTGGAGTGAAGACCGGTTGGCGCGGCCGGCGTTGGGGACTTTATGGCAAACTCGACGCCGGCATGGTCAGTTTCAGTTGTGGGGACTGGAACTGGAGCGTAGGGACAACGTCGATTGCCTACCAGAATTGCGCGCGCTTGACCCATTTTGCACTGGAATACGGAGGAGCCGTTGAGTTCCGCAAGAGCCCGCGCTACGCATTCAGGCTGGATATCGGGCATCTTGAAGCCGCGGAATTCGACCACGTCATGTCACGGTATCGGGACGGATCGGTGATGCAATTTCGCGAGGGCGGCGTAACGCAGCATGTCGACGCGCAGATCGGGGTGAGCCGCACCTTTGGACGCATTGAGACAACGGTTCCCGATCGTGTTCCTGCGAAACAAAAATGGGATACTGGCGTCACCTTCGCGCTGCAGCCGCGCATCCAGCCGGACTTTGAGTATCTGAGCGCCTATCCGAGTTGGGGCCTGTGGGCTTCACGGAACTTCGGCAATCATTTCTCGTGGGATAGCACTCTACTTCACTCACCCAGGAACCCGGGAGGCATCGAAGACGTCGACTTTCAGGCCGGTGGCCGCGCTGTCGAATTTCTGAGTGGCGTCAAATTCGGCTTCCGCGATGGGCATTTTGGCTACTTCGCCAAGGTGCGGCCCGGAATCATTACCTTCGGCGAAGCGGATCGCCAAACGAATCCAGGGCCATGTTTCGGCATTGGACGGCATGTGCTGCCCTGCCGGTTGCGTACGCTCAAATTCGACCGCGGGATGTTCACGGACTTTGTCCTGGATACAGGAGGCATCGTCGAGGCTTATCCCACGCGGCATACAATTCTTAGGTTCGAGGCCGGTAATGCCACGATCTTCTATTTGCCCAAAAACATCATCGACTTCGCGCAGGTCTTTCCCATTCCCGAACGAACGCAATCGTCCATCTTGATTTCGTTCGGTGCGGGAATTCGCTTCTAGATCGGCTGTAATTACACTCCGTTTGTCGCCGGCTGTCGCAGCAACGCCAGGAACTCCGTACGCGTTTCCTTCTGCCGGAAACAGCCCACCATGGCGCTGGTCACCGTGGACGAGTGCTGCTTCTCGATGCCGCGCATCATCATGCACAGGTGCCGCGCCTCAATCACCACGCCCACGCCCTGCGGTTCGATCGCTTCCTGAATTGCGTCGGCGATCTGCCGCGTCAGCCGTTCCTGCACCTGCAGGCGGCGCGCAAAGACTTCAACCAGCCGGGGAATTTTGCTGAGCCCGATCACTTTGCGCTTGGGAATGTAGGCCACGTGCACCTTGCCGAAGAAGGGCAGCATGTGGTGCTCGCACAGAGAGAACATCTCGATGTCCTTGACGATCACCATCTCGTCGTAGTCCACATCGAAGAGAGCGCCATGCAGAATCTGCGCCGGGTCCTGGTCGTACCCCTTGGTCAGGAAGGCCATCGATTTTTCGACGCGCTCCGGCGTGGCAAGCAGGCCGTCGCGATCGGGATCCTCGCCCAGGCGGCTCAGAATCTCGCGATACATCTCCTGCGTGCTGAACGCGCCCAGCCCCTCATCGGCTACAACGGCAGGCTTGACCGCTTTGTTCACAACCATCGGACGTCCCATTTCCCTTAACCTCCAGCCCGACATTCGAAAGAGTTATTTTCCGTCTCTTCCACGCGGACCTGCTCCAGTTCTCCGGCCGGCAACGCATCTTTCACCAGCGTAAAAATCGTCCTGCAAAGATTCTCGGTCGTTGGCACGCGATCCGCAAACAATGGATCGAGATTCAGGTTGGCGTGGTCGAAACGCTCCAGCACCTGCGACCGCACCGCTTCGTCCAACGCCACCAGATCCACAACCATTCCCGTTTCGCCATCCACTGCGCCGCCCACCAGAACCTCAACGAAATAGTTATGCCCGTGCCCGTGTTCGTTGTTGCACTTTCCGTAGGCCGCGCGATTCTGCTCACCCGTGAGCGCTGTGGTGTGCAGCCTGTGGCTCACGCTCATCATGTATCGCCGGCCAAAATACGCCTTCACGCCTCACCTCTGTACTCGGCAAAAATCTCCGGCGTCTCGTACACGCGAATCCGGCTCAATCGCGCCCCTCCTGCCGCTGTCACCGCGGGCTCCAACCGCTTCCAGGCCGCAATGACGATATTTTCTGTGGTCGGATTGGCGTGCGCGAACTCCGGTGCATCCAGGTTCAGATGCTTGTGGTCATATGCAGCCAGAACCTCGCGCTCCATCACATCTTTCAGCCACTTCAGATCGACCACAAACCCGGTCACCGGATCCGGCTCGCCAGCCACTGTCACTTCCAGCGTGTAGTTGTGCCCGTGTCCATTGCGATTGGCGCAGCGGCCAAAGACTTGCTGGTTCTTTTCTGGCGTCCAGGCCTCGTTCCAGTAATAGTGCGATGCGGAGAACGTGGCCCTCCGCGTCAAAAAGATCATGCCGACCCCTTACATATAGAAGATGCCGCAGGCCCCCCCAGCGTTTCACGGAATCAAGCGAACGTTGCGCTAGCTGGAAAGGCGGACGGTCCGAATCTTGTGAACTGCCAGCTTCCCGGGCCCGGCTTCTCCGGATTAAGCCCCGTACTGCCTTCCCTTCCAGCTTACGCGCTTCAGAATACGGTGATGAAACCAGCTTCGGTAAAGGAGAAACACAAACAGCGGCAACCCCAGCGGGGAAATTGCGCAATCAATAAACGGAAAACTCGACTTCGCCACACGGTTGTAGAAGCGAAAGAGCGTGCGAAGCCAGAGCAACGCGAGAATCCACCCCGCGCCGAACCACTCCAGCCCATGCGCGCCCAGCCGCGCGTTCCAAAGCTCGTAGGCAAGAATGGGCAGCCCGAAGAAAAGCGCGAAATCGAGCGCTCGCCAGAACGCGAGAAAGAGTGCGTTGTTGAAGAGCAGTTTCAGGTTTTTGGTCCAGCCCTCGATCATCGCCCCGGTGCTGCGATACATGCGCGCGGAGACGGCATCGTCGGCGTAGCGAAAGCGCAGCCCCACCCTGCGCCGCTTGGCCATGAAAGCCAACTGCACGTCTTCAAGCACATCGGTGGCTACGCTCGGATGCCCGCCCAGCCGCCGGTAGGCCTCGCGCTCCACCAGCAGGAACTGCCCGTTGGCCGCGGCGATGTGCTGCGCCGGATCCGAGACTTTGGCCGGCGGATAGGCCAGCGCCAATTCGCAAAAAACCAGCGGCATGAGCGACCGTTGCGCCAATCCGCTCACCAGTTGCCGCGGCGAGTAGCTCAGCATGCCCACTTTGTTCCGTTCTGCCTCGTGGATCGCCCGGCGCAAATTGCCGGGCTCGTGGATGGTATCCGCATCCGTGAAGAGCAACCAGCGGCCGCGCGCTCGCCGCGCAGCAGTCCATACAGCGTTGGCCTTCCCGGTCCATCCCGGCTGCAGATCGCCGGCCTCCATCAGCGTGACCCCGGCAAACCCGCGCGCAATCTCGGCAGTTCGGTCGGTCGAGTGGTCGTCCACCACGATCAATTCCCAATCCTTGCCGAGCTCGAAGATTGCTTCTGACTGGCTGACCAGGGATTCAAGACACGCGCCCAGGCAGTCTTCTTCATTGCGCGCCGGCACAATTACCGTCAGCTCGATCAGCTCCGCGGGCTCCGGCTGGTCGTACACCGTTCCCGCCAGCGTCTTGCCGGCCCATTCGCGCCAGTCGGTCGTCGGCGGGCCCTCCGTCGGATCGGAAAGACCCAGTACCGGCTTGTACACATGTGGCGCGGTCGCGTCACCTGGCGCTTGGTCCTTCCTTCCCACGGCCCCGCTCGGTTCCCAATCATCCTTACGCATCGCGCCTCACGGCTTTCTCAGCCGCCCTTTCGCTCCGTATTATAAGGATGTGCGGTTTCCACGTTGCCTCGCCCTGGTTCTGATAATGCCTATCGCACTGCTGCCGGCGTGCAATCGCGGCGCACACCCTGCCCAAACCGGCAAAGCCGCGCCTGACTTCACGGTCTCCGACGGGACAACAAGCATTCATCTCGCCAACTATCGCGGCAAGGTTGTCCTGCTGAACTTTTGGGCCAGTTGGTGCGCGCCCTGCCTTGAGGAGCTGCCTTCGTTGCTCCAGCTTCACCACCAGATGCCGAGCGTGGTGATTCTTGGCGTCAGCATCGACGACGACCCGGTCGCGTATTCGAGCTTCCTCGTCCAGCACCACGTTGACTTCATCACTGTTCGTAACGCTGACGAGTCCGCTCCCAAGCTCTACCACACCGATATGTGGCCCGAGACCTACGTCATCGACCGCAAAGGCATCATCCGCAGCAAGTTCGTTGGGCCGCAGGATTGGACCAGCGCGGAGATGCAGTCCTTCCTCAAGAGCCTCTAGAATCCCCAAATCCGCATAACCGGATCACCGCTCCCATTAGGTCCACCAATCCAGATGGTCAGAAGCGCCAACTAACCAGTCGACGGATACCTTCTGCGATGCCTGGAGCCTGTCCTGAGCGCAGCCGAAGGATTCAAGCTCCGCCTGGGGGGTATCGCTCGCTTCAGCGGGCGCAGGGCATTAACGTCACGGCGCAACGCCCTGGAAAAACTGCTTCCGTTCCAGATGAATCGCGAACCTTAGACGCGTGACTTGAGCCCGAAGAGACGGCGCCACGTTTGTGGTCGCGCTGTGGGCTGATCGGCTTCTGCCTCCAGGCGCGGACTCTCGAAGCGCTGACTGCGGTCCACCCACTCCGTTGACGACAACAAGCGCGGGCCAACATCAATGAGCCGCGGAATCATCCCGAAGACGGCGACGCGATTCCACGGCTGCCCGCTCCGCATGCGGAAGCCTCTTTCGTTGAGCGCGGCAGCGATCTCCGCATAGGATGAGTCGAGTGCCACCCCCTCCATGATCAGCATCAAGACCTGGTGCTCTACCGGGTCGGCTTCCAGCCGCATGCAGTCATCGGAGATGCGCAGTCCGTAAGGAATGTCTTCATCGAAGTCCCCTTCGCTTGGCGCCTCGCCGCCGGGCACCTCGCGCCGCCACTCGATTGCGACCATCTGCCACCCAGCCTCGACGCGCCGCCGGATTAAATCGGGACTGAAGGGTTCGGAGACGATGTCGCGGATCCGGTCAAAATAGGCCATCGCGACCCCCTTTGCTGATTACAGCCTTCGCTTCAGACCCAGCAATTTAATTGCCAGTGGGCGAGTGGGCTCGAACAAGCTTAAGTTCCAGCAAAAACACGGCGATAGCCGAGCGCGCGCGCCACAGGTTCTTCTCTCGATTTGTCCACTAATGCAAATTCCTGTTCAGTTCCGGACACGCCTCAGGGAAGGCTGTGCGTCGCGCCGTGATTCGTCCGCCAATGCTCGGACGAGGGTGCCGGCGGCGCCACTTACCGAGACTGCTATCCTGAAATCATGACCACGGTGGAGATTCTCTATCGCTACGCCGCACCGCCCAGTGAGCAGGTGGCGCTGGCACTGGCCAGTGCCCGCGATGTTTACGGCATCCGGCGTCTCAGCTTCGATCGCAGCGCGCACACGCTTCGCGTGGAGTACGACGCCACGCGCCTGAACGCAGCCGCGGTCACCAAGCTTGTTCGCGAAGCGGGTCTCGAAATCGCCGAAGAGCCGCCGCTCATTCCACCGCCTGCGCCGCAAACCACTCCGGCACCGGCAGCCTGATGCCCGCGTTGCGCCGCCGGTCCAACCTTGGTACTCTTGGAAAGGTTCATCGATCAGGCTTCGCCCTGAAGCCTGCGTGTGTGCGCCCGTAGCTCAGCTGGATAGAGCGACTGACTACGAATCAGTAGGTCGGGAGTTCGAATCTCTCCGGGCGCACCATATAACTTCAAGATTTTAATTAAGTTAAAGGTCATTTGAGGGTCATTGCCCAGATGACCTTTTGACATCTGATGGCTGTTTTAGTGGCTGTTTGATCGGGCAGTAGTCGCGGCGACCAAATGGGACTCGTTTTGCGAGGGAGGCAGGCGCGATGTTGTTGCACGTCGCAGAATGCGCAGCGATCGAGAATGGCTCCGTGCCGGAGCACAAGCGGCAATTGCTGGCGCAACTGGCTGCGGCATTTGCAGTGCCGGCTTAGGCCCGGATTAGTCCTGATATAAATCGACAGAGCATGACCAATCCCTTGACAACACCTGACTCTGTGCGACTCGTGAATCATGATGACCTTACCGCCTTGGCGAGTCCGGTCGAGGAAGTCAGTCCAATTCTGCATCATTCGTGCTCGGGTTACTTTCCGTCTTCCCGCTGGTTTCAATCGGCAGGCACAGCGCAGCTATTCAGCTCATGATTCCCGAGGTTCCAGCGGGCGAAGGGTTCGAGCTAAATTGCTTCAATTCCGATCCGAGGATCACACTCAACCAAGTCTGTGCCTGACCCGCTGCCGTCTGCACTCACGTCGCGTTGCCGCGTGCAATAACGACGATGGCAAGGAACAGGATACCGAGTCCAACTAGGCAGTAGGCCATGGAAGCACGGCTCGATCCTTTCCACTCACCGCTGGCAATTCCCCAGATGACGCCGGCGATGATGACCGTGCTCATGAACACGGGCCAGCCGACGATGCCTCCCAAGGGGCCTAAGGCCCGCGCGCCCATTCCATAGAGAATGACGCCGACGAACCACACCACTCCCATCAAGACGCCCACCAGGCAGTAGACAGTCCCCGTCCCTTTGCTGAGGTAGACGCCCCAGGTGCGATTCTTGTTCAGCAGATATATGCAATAGGCCGCATTGGCGATAAAGCCAGAGCCAATAGCCAGCGCCCAGATGGCGTTGCTCGCCATGGCCGGAGAGGCTCCCGCCGCGAGGGCGCGCTGCTTCAACTCGTCGCCAAAAACAAGGGCGAAGTTGAACATGGAAGAGAATATCCCGGAAAGAATACAGACCACCAGGCCGACGGCGAAACCCGAGCGTGCCGGTCCCGCCGCACCGGGATTTTGTTTACGTTCGCGGATCCAGCCCGCCAGTGAAAGAGAGACCAGTCCTACGATCATGACCAGCGTGCCCACCATGAGCGCCAGCCCGCGATGAGTGTGAAATTGGTCGGGATGCAGCACCGCGAGCGGCAGCAGAGAACCAAACGCCGTGTTGACGCCCTGGATCACCGGAATGCCCAGGGCCAGTCCAATCCGGGAGATTCCGAAGCCGTACAGCGTGACGCCGATGCCAAAAGCAAATCCATAGAGAATGACGTTGGCCAGCACGGACCAGGAGGCTTGGTGGTAGATGCTGCCAAGATGAGGAACTGTTCCCACCGCGACCAGCCAGGGCGCAATCATGAGGCCTGTGATCACATAGATCAGCCATATGTTCTCCCACCGCCATTTGGCCAGGCGCTTCATAGGCGCGACGAAACTCCCATTCAGCGCGCCACCTAACAAGACAAGCATTAGGCCCCAACCGATTTGACCGCCCATGAAACCTCCAAGGTCTCTCTACGGGCCGGGGCTGCGTTCAGACTTCCGGCAATGAGCAAAGCCCGCCGTCTCGGGACTGTATTTAATTCAGGCTCAGAATGCAACCACACGTCTGTGCCCGCGATCATCTGGCGCAACGCCTTAGCTCTGCTAAACTTCCAAGCGCAATAGGTGGACGCGAGCGCAATGAGCTCCATTGCCTAAATGGGAAGACTCGGACCGCATTGAGCCGAAAGATTGGACACAGGAAAAGGGTCCGCATCATGAAAGCACTTTTAGTTTTTCAGCCCAACAAGTTCGCATGGGTCGATATGCCCAGACCGGTATGTGGGCCTGGCCAGGTCGTCATCCGCACTGCCTATTGCGGCATATGCGGAACGGATATCGATATCCTTCGGGGCAAGGTTCCTGGACTTTTTGTTCGATATCCGGTGGTTCCAGGACACGAATGGACCGGAACGGTGGTGGAGGTCGGCCCCGGGGTAACGAACTGCGCCATCAACAGCCGAGTGATGGCCGTTGGATATTTGAATTGCGGTGTCTGCGCCCATTGCCGCGCAGGAGAAGTGAACCACTGCGAGGTCCACGAACAGATCGGATTCACTCACAACGGCGGCTTCGCGGAATTCGTCGTAGCCCCCGCCAGGTGCTGCCTCGTGATCGCCGACACGATCGGCCTTGACGAGGCGGTGATGGCGGAACCCGCGGCCACGGTGGTTCGCGCCATTGACCGCACCTCACCCAAGGCCGGCCTTAAGGCGGCCGTCATCGGCTGTGGTCCCATCGGTCAAACCGCAATTCGCGCCCTGGGCCTTTACGAGCCTTCTGCGATTCTGGGGATTGATCTCTCCCCAATGCAGGAGTCCCTTGCCAAGCGCGCCGGCGCCACTTCTTTTGTATCCACTTCGGATACCGCCGAGATGGTCAGCATGAGCGGCGCGGATGGATGGGATGTGGTGATCGAGTGTGCGGGAGGCCCTCAGGCCCTGGAAACTGCTTTGACGATCGTTCGGCCCGCGGGGCATGTGGCGATCATTGGCGCATCGTCCGACGATCAGGTCCTTTCTTTGCCTGCCAATATCTTCTACAAGAAAGACCTGCGCATCGATGGAATCCTGAGCTACACACCGGAATCCTTCCGCCACGCCCTCGATCTGTTGGCGTCAGGCAGGCTGAGGCTCAAGGATCTGATCACCCACCGCCTGCCCTTCGAACAATTCGCGATCGCTGTGGAACTGCTCGCGGCACGGGCTGAACCACTCGGCAAGGTGATGGTGGGCCACTGTGATTGATGGGAACAGAACACGGCCGATTCGCGAATCATGAAGGTTTCTTGCCGGAGGATAGGAACGATGAACATCACTGCGGAAGAAATTAAGGCAATGCTGGACGTAGCTTTGCTCCCGCCCACCACCACGCCCAAGGAAGTTGAAGCGTTGGCCGTGGTAGTGCGCAATGAAGGGTATGGGCAGATGTGTCTCAACACGGCTCACATCCAGCGAGCGGTTGCCGCCTTGAAAGGTTCCCGCGCGAAGGTAGTTGCCGCGGTTGGTTTTCCTCTGGGTGCGGTGACAACGGAAATGAAAGTGTTCGAGACTGAGCACGCCCTGGCCGACGGCGCCGCGGAGATTGATATGGTGCTGAACATAGGCGTGTTTCTGGAAGGCGACTTAAAATCTGCAGAAGGCGATGTGCGCGCCGTTGTCGAGGCCGCCGGCGGAGCCCCGGTCAAAGTCATCATCGAAACTCCTTTCCTGACCGAGAGACAGAAGGCTGACGCTTCCCGCGTGGCGCAGGCAACGGGCGCGGCGTTTGTCAAAACCTGCACCGGATTCAGCCCCGATCCCTCCGCTCTGTACGAGGACGTGCGGCTGATTCGCCGAACCGTAGGCCCAAACATGGGGGTCAAGGCTTCCGGCCGGATTGGCAATTACTTTCGCTTTGCCGCCATGGTGGAAGCGGGCGCCAATCGCATGGGGATTAATTTAGGGCAGGCCCGCGAGATTCTTCGCGGCTGGGAAGCAGAGCACCCTCAGTAGGCATAGCTCGTGCGGCATGTGCCGATGCAATAGACGACGAAACGAGGAAAACAGACCCCGCCCCATCGACTTCCACCCTGGTAGTGTGAACAGAACCTAAGCGAGACACGCTGACTTGCGCACACGGTGTACTGAGGAAATCAAGTGAAAGAGCTTCGCGGACAGGCGAATGCCGCGAATCTGATCGTTTCAAAACTGGTCTGTCCCATTCTTTACACTTCTGCAGCGCAAAGGATCATGCTCTTCGAGAAAGAACTCTCTATCCATGTAGCCAAACACCATCGACTTAGTAATGGGGAGCTTCTCATGCCGCACGCCAAAGTACGCATGAACCATAATCAGTGCGATCAGTCCCACACCTGCCAGCCCGTGCAGCACATAGATCAGGCCCCAAGTCATATCTCCAAAAATATAGGGATTCCGCACCAGGACTCCGAAGGTATTGACGTGCTTCATCATGCACAGTCCCGTCACGATCACGGCCAAACCGGAGCACAAAATGAGGAAGTGGTAAAGCTTGTTCTCAGGCGGATACTTTGCAAATCTATTGGGCAGGGGAGAATTCCAGCCCAGCGCGAGCCGCAACCTGCGCACCATATCGCGCACATCGGTCATGTCCGGCCAGATCGACATGAAATCGAGGAAGAACGATGCATGCACGATGTGGAATAGCACCAGGGCTGACAACACCAGCCCGGCAATCCAATGGCAGGTAACCCAATTCATCCTGACGCCCACCTTGGGCAGGAACGCTGTGATCAGCAGCACGAACATCGACGTTGCCATCAGCCAATGGAACGCCCGCGAAACGAGGGAGTGCCTCGGCACTCGTTCCGAAATCGATGCAAGCACCTCCGGGGAATCATTCGCCGCGAACTTTCTCGGCTTGGCAAGCACTCCGACATAAATCGCGTGCCCCACCATGAATAGCGCAGCCGCGGCAACGCACACCCAACCCAAGAACCACGCAATGTGGATCGGAACCCGAGATCCCACTGGGCTGATTGCCCACTGAATCAAGTCCATGATGACTCCTGCACTCCGGCTATGGCGCGCTTCACAAGGTTCCGCATCAGCGGAATCTTGTATGCGTTGAATTGCAGCGGGATAGCTCCCTCGACTGCCATCCTGCCTGCCATCTCGCCTGTCGATGCTTCGGCAGGCTTACCCGTCACCGCGCGCTCCACATGCTTCAAGCGCATCGGCCGTGGAGCCACAGCGCTTACGGCCAGCCGGATACGGTCGATGACGCCGCCGGAGACAAACATTGCCGACGCCACATTCATCAGCGGGAAGTCCCAAACATTCCGGTCGCGAATCTTTTCGAAATAAAATCGGGCGCCCGCCCAGGTGGAAGGAATTCGGATTGCTGTGAGCAGTTCGCCAGGCTGGAGGACTGTCATATTGGTAATGTCGATCTCAGGCCCGACAAAATAGTCTTCGGCATCCACGACCTTCTGACCTTTGGGCGTCAGCAGCACAAACTTGGCACCGAGTGCGATCAGCGCCGGCACGGAATCTGAAGGATGGACAGCCACGCAGCGATTGGCTCCGAAGATGGCGTGTTCGCGATTGCGGCCCACCGGGGTATCGGCATAGCAGGTGTTGCCGCCTGCGCGATAACACGGCCATCCGCCGCGATAGTACCAGCAGCGTGTGTCCTGCGACACGTTGCCACCCAGCGTGCCCTGGTTGCGGATCTGAGGCGAGGCCACTACCGACACTGCCTCGGAGAGAACACTATACCGCGTGTTGATCACGGGACTGTTCGCAATCTCGGTCAGGGTCGTCATGGCGCCGATCTCGATTCCGTCGCCACTCGTGCGAATTCCCTTCAACTCATCGACACCGCTCAAGTCGATCAGAACCTTGGGCTTCTTGATGCGATCTTTGAGCCAGTCAAGGCTATCGAGCCCTCCCGCCATGATCCAGGCTTGCTCACCGTGTTGTTGCAGCAGCTTATGCGCATCGGCAGCCGATGTGGGCTGCAGCAGATCAAAAGCCGGCATCACGTCGCGTATGACAGCCATCGCTCTCTCCAGTTCACATCCAATATCAGATGAAAGCCATCAAAGGGTGCTGCATCGGGCGCCCCGCTTCCAATGACGCCAGAATCGTATCGGCATTCACTGGTGCGCGCGAAAAAACTTCGGCGCCAATCGCGTCGGTCAGCGCGGTCAATATCGCTGCTAATCCACCGCCTACCGGAGGCTCGCCGACGCCGCGTGCGCCTACTGGTGTTTCCGGATCGGGAATATCCAGGGCATCCCACTGCATGTCGTTCGGAATATCCAGGATTGACAGCGGCTTGTTCTGGTAGAAGCGCTTTGCCACCGGCACGCCATAGTGAGCGTCGTACACCATTTTCTGCCCGATTGCGTGCCCCATACCCAGGGTGCTGCGGCCAAGAATCTGGCCTCCCAGTGCCGCGGGGTGCATCACAGTGCCCACATCCCCGTAGGCCTGGTAGTCGATGATGAAGTACTTTCCTGTCTCAATATCAACCTCCACTTCCGCAAAACACGCAAAATACGAGAACCAATCGCCATCGCACGGATATTTGTCCTTGGCTGAGACCACCAGCCCCTGCCCCGTGAGTCCGGCCACAGCCAACCTGGTCTGCGGGTTCACGTACGGATTAGCTTCGTGCCCGTCGTATATGCCTCCCAATTCGATCGCCCGCTTTCCTGCTTCAGCAAAGCTCAGTCCCGCACCTCCGCCTTTGCGAAATACGCGCTGATTGGCCACCTGGTATTCGGCAGGATCTCCTCCATGCGTCTTGGCCGCGATCTCTTTCAACCGCAGCGCGCACTCTTCCGCCACCGCCCAGGAAGCACGGCTCATGGCGTTCATTGTTCTGCTGCCGACCGACAAGCACGAGTAAGGAAGATGCTTCGACGTATCGCCCCATGTGATGTCACAAATCTCCCATGGCACGCCAAGCTTCTCCGCCGCGGCGCGAAACACATCGAACACCGACTCAGTTCCCAAGTTGGCGATGCCCGACTGGAACCGCACGCGCCCTTGCGGCGTGATCACAAGCAACCCGTCGTAGCCGGTATCGCCACCGTCGTGCCCGGCCAGTGCGACTCCAAGGCCACGCACCTTCGTGCCAGATCGCTTAGCTCTTTCCGTGCGCTCGTTCCATCGGAACTGATCCGCGCCACGATCCAACGTCTCCCTCAGGAAACAACTGGTTGCATGACCGCGTCTGCCCTTGACCAGCGGCCCAAATTCGGCTTTGCCCTCAGGACAGTTCACGCGCCGTATTGACAACTGGTCTATCCGGAGCCTGCGCGCCGCCTTCGACAGGATTGGCTCCATCAACGCACTGCACACCAGGCCGCCGGGAGAAGTTTGCGGCATGCGCGGAAGAGTGTTGGTCATCACCGAGATCGCACGCTGCCGCATCGCGCGCGGTTGATAGAGCAGAGAGACAAATTTTGCTGCCCACAGGCCATCGAACTGCGCGTCATAGGACCCGCTATTTGAAACAGTGAACATGTCCAGCGCAAGGATCCTGCCGTCCGCCGCGAAACCAACCTTGAGACGTCCCACCACCCCAGTCCGTGCGCGCCCAATGAAATGTTCTTCTTCGCGGCTGATACGCATCATCACGGGGACGCCCAGTTTCTTCGACAGCAGCGCGGGAATGATCATCGTCACTCCTGCCCTGACTTTGCCTCCAAATCCGCCACCGGTGTATTCGCTGATGAATACGACGTCTTCCTGCGGCATGTTCATCAACTGCGCGATCAAGGACAGGGTTTGACCTGTACTTTGCGTTCCGGTATGCAAGAACAGCTTGCCGTTCTGCCAGTAGGCCATCGCCGTGCGAGGCTCGAGGCACTGGTGGCTCGTATCCGGTGTGACAAAGGTCTCGTCCAGAATCAACGCCGCATTCTTGAATCCCTCATCGAGATTCCCATAAGACCACTGATCGGGCACATTGCCCATCGGCAATCTTCCGCTGTTGTATTCGGCAAAGTCCGCTTCTGTCCACTTCACCTCCCGCAACTGAGGCGAGGGCGGATTCGGCGCCGCCGGGCTTACCCAGGCATTCCCATCCTCTCGCGGATTCTGCCCTCCAGGGCGCAACGTCTCCAGCGGATCGAGGACCCAAGGCAGCGGTTCAAAATCGATCTCGATCTTCTCGATCGCTTCGGCGCATGCCAGCTCATCCAACGCTGCCACGGCAAGAATCGGATCGCCAACATACATCGGCTCGTTGGTCAAAGCGCGTTCGCGCCATTTGCTGGCCTTGACGACATTCCCATTGTCGTCCCTGCTGTCTGCGGGCACCGGAATATCGTCCGCCGTCAGAATCGCCTTCACACCGGGAACCGCCATGGCCGCGCCGGTGTGGATGCGCCTGATGCGGGCATGCGGCGTCGGACTCAACACCAGCCGGCAGAACAGCATGCCTTCGGCGCGAAAATCCTCGGCATACTTCGCCCTGCCGGTAACCTTCGCCAGCATATCCGCAGTTTGATAGTCCTTCCCAATCAGCTGATGGCCTTTACCGTATACACGCTGCGACGGTTTCGGCCGGGGATCGGCAGGCGTTCGGTTGTCAGCCACGAATTATGCTCTCCCCATCTTCTCCGCACCATGCATTAATGCGTCGAGGATCTTGTTGTAGTCCTGACAGCGGCAGAGATTGCCAGACACTCCGCGCGCCAGCTCGGCACGACCAGGATGCGGATGCGCATTCAGGAACCCGACCGCCGACAGAATGAAGCCCGACATACAAAATCCGCATTGGAATCCCTGCTTGTCCATCACCGCCTGCTGCACCGGATGCAGCTTGCCATCCGGCGACGCGAGTCCTTCGATCGTAGTGACCTTGCGGCTGCGCACGGTATGGGTCAGCACCGAGCAACTATATTGTGGGATATCGTCGATGAGCACCGTGCATGCGCCGCATTCCGCGCGGTCGCATCCCAGTTTGGTCCCAGTGAGGCCCATCTTGTATCGCAGTGTCCAGGCCAACGTCTCCTGCCTCATCACATCCACGCGACGCCGCATTCCATTCACATCGAGAGTAATCAGCCGTTCGCCAGGAGACGCCTGCCAGTGGACCGCCGATGTAATCAACTTATAGCTCGCCGCAGCAATTGCGCCGCCGCCAGCGATGACGCCCAGGATGAACTTTCGCCTGGTCACCTTCCTCGACGTCTCTCCGGTCCTCGCCTGCTCCGAAGTCTCCGGCATAGAAGATTCTCCCGGCTTCTTCACTCCTGCGGAATTGCGATGCACCGTACCGCTCGTGCAAGGCCGCTTCATCATTTCTATGATGTGCTCTTTATGAGCTGGAACTTGTGCTCAAAACGCCAAGTCCACCGCAATATAGTAGTAGGTGACGATGGAGCTCCTCTGTGTAAGTGTTTCGCATCACATTCATTGCTGATGGTTCAGCGTTCGCACCTTTGTAGCAACGACTGCTGCTGCCGCAAACCCGAGAGAGTTCGTGGTTCGCAAATTGATGGTGTGCGCTGAATCACAAAAATTGATATCTGCAACGCCGTTTCTGTTCTTAGACGTTTCATTCCGCAAGCAACAGTCCTTATACTCGTCTTTCAACAAATCGCAGGTGTTTTTCAGGAGGATACTTTGACCATTGTTCGCAAGCTCGTCTTTCTCCTTTTTACCTTGGTGATCTTTCGCTTATCTCCGGCCTTTGGCCAAACTCCTGCTGCGCCTGAGCCTCACAAGCACCACGTTCTTGTTATCGCCGAAACAAAAGGCTGGCAGCATGACTCCATTCCTGATGCCATGGTCGCAGTCTATGAGATGGGAAATGAGAGCGGCCTATGGGATACCGAACTGCGTACCGACAGCGATCTGCTGACATTCCACGATATTCCTATGAACGGGAAGAATCTGGCGTATTTCGATGTGGTTGTTTTTGCCAGCACATCCGGCGAAATGACCTTGCGCGACGACCAGAAGAAGGACTTGCTTACCTTTGTGCACGACATGGGAAGAGGCTTCGTTGGCATCCATGGTGCTCTGGACACGAATTTCGATTGGCCGGAATATGGCAAAATGCTGGGCGGTTACTTCGACCAGCACCCGTGGGGAACCTTCAATGCTCCCATCCGCAATGAGCAGCCCGACTTTCTGATCGTGCGTCATTTCCCGGCAAACTTTCATAAATGGGATGAAATCTATCAACCGAAAGATTGGTCGCGGTCAGATGTCGACGTTCTCCTGAGCCTCGATCCAACGCAATTGGACTACAGCCAGCCGAACGTGCATCGCGCCGACCACGACTTTGCTGTTGCCTGGGTCAAACACTATGGCAAGGGCCGCGTGTTCTATTCCTCTCTTGGCCACACGCCCGAGTCATGGAAGGATCCCGACATCCGCACGATGTATTTTGAAGCCATCAAATGGGTGCTCGGCATGACCGACTGCGATATCGTCATACATCCAATGCCGTCTGCACAGCCCAAAGGACAGAACAGCCCATAACAGCCGACGTGAAGGCGGTAAAGGACGCTCCAAAGTGGGAGAGGCACCGCGTCATGCCGCTGCCGCAATAGCCTCGCAGCCGCATTGATATTGAATTTAGTCTGCTGGCGCTGTGGTGCCCACCTTCCGCAAGCAGCCAATGATAGATCGTTAGTTAAGTCTTGATTCGATTAAAGGTGACAATTTCTCCGGTCAGGTCAACGGAACCAACCTTCAAGCCAACTCCGAGCCAGGACGATGCCTGGACATGGCGCCCGCGCTCGTTTGCCCACCACGGACGGTGTTTTCTGGCCGAAGGAGGCAATTGATCAGCAATTGCCTTTTCAAGTTTGCCGAACGTAAATCGCACAGAGGGACCTTCTTCTAGAATCTGAATGAAGCGTATTCGCTGAACAAACGCGAAGGGATCTTTGAACATCAGTTGCGTCGAGGAAGCATTATCGAATCCGCTCGGGTCGAAAAGAAGCCGGACGAGGACTCGGATGAGATCGTATTCACGTTTGGACTGCCTGACCCTTCGGTGGCGCCATTCACATCCCGCGAGGACGATCAATAGGACCGACAGGAACGGCGTTCAGCAATAGAGTCACGTTCAATCTAAGAGCCTTCAAACTGCTCGGGCGTGCCGCCGTCTTCTCGTCAGAAATGAGTAAGCGTCGAACATAGCTTCCATGGGTGGGTTAAATATGCAAGCGATTCGGGGCCATTACTACCAAGAAGTC
>Ga0116217_10000198_pt1 | contig 71074 bp, 72 predicted proteins | sample Sb_taG_6_FD_89697 | JGI IMG/M metagenome (GOLD analysis project Ga0116217, IMG submission 89697) | Peat soil microbial communities from Weissenstadt, Germany - Sb_50d_4_PS metaG | ecosystem: Environmental > Terrestrial > Soil > Wetlands > Peat | place: Germany: Weissenstadt | collected 2010-09-21
CACGGAGATGGTGATGCCGGGAGACAACGTGAGCCTGGTGATCGAGCTGATCACGCCGGTGGCGATGGAGAAGGGCCTGCGCTTCGCCATCCGCGAAGGCGGCCACACCGTAGGCGCCGGAACGATCGCCGAGATTGTGCAGTAGGTGAGTTTGCTAGCAGCCAGAAGCTAGCTCGAAGCTAAAACGCGGCTTGCATCTTGCCGCCAGTTCTTTCCTCCCGGATGGCCGGGAGGGGTTAGAGAGATGACAACGTGATTGGAAAAGAAAGAATTCGCATCCGGTTAAAAGCGTACGACTATCGCATTCTGGATCAGTCGACGGGCGAGATTGTGGAAACGGCGCGGCGCACCGGCGCTCAGATTGCCGGCCCGATTCCGCTGCCCACGATGAAGAACAAGTACTGCGTGCTGCGTTCGCCGCACGTGGACAAGAAGTCGCGGGAGCAGTTTGAGATCCGCACCCACAAGCGCCTGCTCGATATTCTCGAACCGACGCAGCAGACGGTGGACGCGCTGATGAAGCTCGATCTCCCGGCGGGTGTGGACGTGGAGATCAAGGCGTTCGGGAAAGAACATAAATAGCTTGTGTGGGGACAGCCGCCCTCGGCTGTCCGGCGGAGCGAAGCTCCGCTGCTTTCGCGGGCGAGGGCGCCCGCGCCACACTCCCAGCCAATAGCCGTCATTCCATGGGCGAGCCAAGCTGGGCGGAGACGAAAATGGCAACGAAGGTTACAGGCATTCTGGGCAAGAAGGTCGGCATGACGCAACTGTTTGACTCCAAGGGCGACGTTCGCCCGGTCACGGTTCTGCAGGCCGGCCCCTGCGTGGTCACGCAGCACAAGTCGGCGACGAAAGACGGCTACGAAGCGGCCCAGATTGGACTGGTCGAGTTTGTGAAGGAATCGCGGCTCACCAAACCGACGCGCGGACACCTGGCGAAGAACAATCTTCCTCCGGTGAAATTCATGCGCGAAGTGCCGCTCGAAACCGACGGCGCAGCTGACGCCGACGTCACGGTGAAGGTCGGCGACCGGGTGCTGGTGGAAATTTTCGATGGCGAGAAATTTGTCGACATCGTCGGAGTCAGCAAGGGACGCGGCTTTCAGGGCGTCGTCAAGCGGCACCACTTTGGCGGTGGTCCCAAGTCGCACGGATCGATGTTCCAGATCACCGGATCGATTGGCTCTTCTGCTTTTCCCTCGCGCGTGTTTAAGGGAATGCGCATGTCGGGTCACATGGGCAACGCCCGCGTCACTACGCGAAATCTGCGCGTGCTGGGCGTGGACAAGGACGAGAATCTGTTGGTGGTCGAAGGCAGCGTTCCGGGACCGCAGGGTGGTTACATCGTGATTACGAAAGCGAAGAAGCCGCCAAGAGAGCGTCGCGGATTCGCCGGTGCGGCCACGGTTGACCCGTTGAAGGCGGCCAAGAGGGCGGCGAAGAAAGCGTAAGGTTGTGTGGGGCGGACACTCTTGTCCGCCAACTCTATGGTGGTGCAAGCAAGCGGGCAGGAGTGCCCGCTCCACACAAGTACTGAGAAACGATATGGCAACTATTGATATTTACAATTTGAGCGGCGCCAAGGTGGGAACGCTCGACCTCTCCGACGAGATCTTCGGCGCAGTCAACGAAGATCTGCTCTGGGAAGCGGTGAAGCACTACCGTGCCGGGCAGCACCGGGGAACACACGCCACCAAGGCGCGCTGGCAGGTTTCGGGCTCGGGCAAAAAGCTCTGGAAGCAGAAGGGCACGGGACGCGCCCGCATCGGCTCGATCCGTTCCCCTCTGTGGCGGCACGGCGGCACGGTGCATGGCCCGGTACCGCGCTCCTACGATTACGCCTTCCCGCGCAAGAAACTCCTGGGTGCGCTGCGCTCGGCGCTGGCGGCGAAGTTTGCTGATGGCAAGCTAATCGTGGTCAACGCTTTCGACGTGAAAGAACCGAAGACCAAGGAATTTCGCAAAGCGCTGGATGCGTTGAAGGTCGACTCGACCGTTCTCATCGTCGAAGCGGCCAAGCACGAAAACCGCAACCTGGAGCTCAGCTCGCGCAATATCGAAGGTCTCGAACTGCTGCGGGGAAATGAGGTTCATCCCTATCACCTGCTGCGCTACGACCGCGTCATCTTTGCCCAGCCGGCGATCGAGAAGCTTCAAGTCTCGTTGAACAAATCGGTGCCCAAGCGGCAACGCAAGAGCGCGGAAGAAAAAAGCACGAAGAAAGCCACTGTGGCTCCGCGGCGCCGGACGCGTCATGAAAAAGCGGCGGAGGTGGCCTAGGGCCTAATAGATATGAAATCCGCATACCAGATTATTCGCCGTCCGGTCATCACCGAAAAAGGTTTGGCCATCAAGGAAAACCAGAACACGCTGGTGTTCCAGGTGGCGCCCAAGGCCACCAAGACGGAAATCAAGGAAGCGGTGCAGACGATTTTCAAGGTGAAGGTGCATTCGGTGCGCACGGCCACCTATCCGGGAAAGGAACGGCGTCGAGGACGTTTCACCGGCTATCGTCCCGACTGGAAGAAGGCGTACGTGCGGCTCCGGGCGGGCGAGAAGATGCCGGAGTACGCGCAGAACTTGTAAGAGCAGCTATCAGCCGCCAGCTTTCAGCTCTCAGCGGAAGCGACGGTTGTGGTGAGAAAAAGCTGAGAGCTGAAAGCCGAAAGCTGAGAGCTGATTATGGCAATCAAGACTTACAGACCGACGACGCAGACGTTGCGCTACCGCACGACGATCGTCAATGACGACATCACCAGCACGCATCCGCACAAGCCGCTGGTCGAACCCAAGCCGCGCACCGGCGGCCGCCGCAATTCGGGCGACACCACGATGCGGTTTATCGGGGGCGGCCACAAGCGTAAGTTGCGCATCATTGATTTCAAGCGCGATAAGACCGGGATCCCGGCCACGGTGGCCACGATCGAATACGATCCCAACCGCTCGGCGCGCATCGCGTTGCTGGCATACGCGGACGGAGAGAAGCGCTACATTCTGCAGCCCGAAGGGCTGAAGGTGGGACAAAAAGTGGTCAGTGGGCCCGACGCGGACATTCTGGTGGGAAATGCTCTGCCTCTGCGCAATATTCCACCCGGCACTGCGATTCACAATCTCGAACTGCGGCCGGGCAAAGGCGCGCAGATGGTGCGCTCGGCGGGTGGTTCGGCGCAGTTGGTGGCGAAAGAATCCGACTATGCATTGGTGAAGCTGCCTTCGGGCGAAACGAGAAAAGTTTCGCAGGACTGCATGGCGACGATCGGCCAGGTTGGAAATCTCGATCACGAGAACGTCACCATCGGCAAGGCGGGGCGCTCCAGATGGCTGGGAAAGCGTCCGCACAATCGCGGCGTGTCGATGAACCCGGTGGACCATCCGCACGGCGGCGGCGAAGGCAAGACCTCGGGCGGGCGCCATCCGGTGACGCCGTGGGGCCAGCCGACGCGCGGTTACAAGACGCGCAACAACAAGCGCACGGACAAGTTCATCGTGAACCGGCGCAGCAAGTGACGTGGCGAAAGAAAGCAGATTCCTCGCTGCGCTCGGAATGACAAGGTTGGTTTAGGTTTGAGCTAACAGCTAAAGGCTAAGAGCGAATTTATGGCACGTTCAACGAAAAAAGGCGCGTTCGTGGATGGCTTCCTGATGGCACGGGTTGAGGCCATGAATTCGCGCAACGAGAAAAAGGTGTTGCGCACCTGGTCGCGACGTTCCACCGTGGTTCCTGAAATGGTGGGGCACACGATCGCGGTGCACAACGGCAAGAAGTTCATTCCGGTGTACGTCACCGAGAACATGGTCGGGCACAAGCTGGGCGAGTTCAGCTTCACGCGGAGTTTCAAAGGACACTCCATGAGGGCGGCGACGGAAGTCGCAGCGAAGCCGGCCGGTATTCCGGGTGGTCCAGGAGCCATCGCGCCATCGGCTCCGGCAGCGCCACCGCCAGCGCCGAAGGCATAAGGAGACGCTAGATGGAATTTCGAGCTGAAATGCGTTACCTGCGCGTCTCGCCACAGAAGGCACGGCTTGTGCTGGACCTGATCAAGGGACGCCGGGTGGAAGAGGCGCGCAACACGCTGGCCTTCACCAAAAAGCGCGTGGCGGCGCATGTGGGCAAGCTGTTGCAGTCGGCGCTGGACAACGCCAACTTCTTGAGCACCGAAAAAGGGCTCGACGTAGAACTCGACAACCTGTACGTGAAGCGTGCGATTGCCAACGACGGGCCGCGCATGAAGCGCATCCGTCCAGCACCGCAGGGACGCGCCTACCGCTACCAGCGGCGCATCTCGCATATTGAACTGGTGCTGGCGGAGCGAGGCAAGAACGGCGAAGCCGTAGCGACCGTTGTGGGCGGCGAAACTGCGCCAGCCCCAGCCAAGGTTAAACGCCGTGCGCCAGTGGCGAAGAAGGCAGCGGGCAAGAAGAAGGCTGCTGCGAAATAGGTTTTCAGTTCCGGTCAATCCGGGACACTGAGAGGAATGATGGGTCAAAAAGTCCATCCGTATGGTTTTCGCCTCGGCTACACCAAGCCGTGGAAATCGCGCTGGTTTGTGGAGCGCGACTACGACAAGCTGTTGCTGGAAGACGTCAAGCTGAAGAACGAGCTGAAAGACAAGCTCAAGTCGGCGGGCGTCAGCGCGATCGAGATCGAGAGGCCGGGCAACAAGCTGCGCATCATCATCAAAACGGCGCGTCCCGGCATCATCATCGGGCGCAAGGGCGCGGAGATCGACAAGCTCAAGGGCGACCTGCAGAAGCGCACCTCGCGCGAGGTGTTTGTCGACATCCAGGAAGTGCACAAGCCGGAACTTGACGCACAGTTGGTGTCGGAATCGATCGCGCTGCAATTGGAAAAGCGCGTGGGCTTCCGGCGCGCCATGCGCAAGGCGGTGGATTCCGCGCTGCGCTTTGGCTGCAAGGGCATCAAAGTTCGCGTCAGTGGCCGCCTGAACGGCAACGAAATCGCGCGTTCCGAGTGGTATTTGCAGGGGCGTTTGCCGCTGCACACGCTGCGCGCCGACATTGAATACGGTTTTTCGGAAGCCAGGACGACCTACGGCGTGATCGGCGTGAAGTGCTGGATATACAAAGGCGAAATCCTGCAGCAGAAGAAGCGTGAAGCGCAGCCGGCTTCCGCGTTCTGAGCGACGCGGATCGAGCTTGAAGATTTTGCTGAGAACCGGGAACTGAGAACTTCGTTATGTTGATGCCAAAGAAAGTGAAGTACCGCAAGCAGCAGCGCGGCCGTATGACAGGCAAAGCCTGGCGGGGATCGGAGCTGGCTTTCGGCGACTACGGGCTGAAGGTGCTCGAGCCGGGCTGGATCACCGACCGGCAGATCGAAGCCAGCCGCGTCGCGATGACCCGCTTCGTCAAGCGCGGCGGCAAGATCTGGATCCGGCTGTTTCCCGACAAGCCGGTCACCAAGAAGCCGGCCGAAACCCGTATGGGCAAGGGCAAGGGAGCTCCCGATCATTGGGTCGCGGTGGTGCGGCCGGGAAAGATTCTGTTTGAGATGGAGGGCGTGACGCCCACCGACGCCGCCGAAGCCATGCGCCTCGCGTCGCACAAGCTGCCGCTGCGCACGACCATGGTCAAGCGCGAGACGGCACATTGAGTAGCTGTCAGCCGTCAGCCAAGCTGAGGGACTGAAAACTGAGAGCTGAAAGCCGAGAGCTAGAGTTTATGAAAGCAGACAAGATCAGAAATCTGACGGAAGAAGAGCTTCACCATCAGGAACGCGACCTGGCGGACCAGCTCTTTAAGCTGAAGTTTCAGCTCAACATGGGCCAGACGGAGAGCCTGAAAAAGATTCGCGGCCTGCGCAAAGACATTGCGCGCGTCAAGACGATCCTTGGCGAGCGCGGTCGCGCCGCCGCAACGGAGAAACGATGATGGCTGAAGCAACGGCGAAGCAGGAACATGTACAAGGCCGCCGCAAAGAAGTGGTGGGAGAAGTGGTCTCCAGCCGCATGCATAAGACGATCGTGGTGCAGGTCACGCGCAAGAAGTCGCATCCCTTCTACGGGCGCGTCATCGCGCGGCACAAGAAGTTCTACGCACACGACGAGAAAAATGAAGCGCGCGTGGGCGACCAGGTCCTCATTGAGGAGACGCGGCCGCTTTCCAAGCTGAAACGCTGGAAGCTGAAGGAAATCGTGCGCAAGGCGCCGCTGGTGCCTGAGGCCGCGGTGGAAGCCGCTGTCAGCTAGCCGCAGAACGAAGGGGAGATGAAGCCATGGCTGTGATGATGAGATCCATGCTGGAGGTCGCCGACAACTCCGGCGCCCGCAAGCTGCAGATGATTCTGCCGCTCGGCGGTGCCACCGGCCTGAATGCCGGCTTGGGAGACATCGTCACCGCGAGCGTGAAGGAAGCCGCTCCCGACGGACAGGTGCAGAAAGGCAAAGTGGTGAAGGCGGTGATCGTGCGTACGCGCAAGGAGCATCGCCGCCGCGACGGCACCTATATCCGCTTCGATCAGAACGCAGCAGTGCTGATCAACGATGTGGGCGAGCCGGTGGGGACGCGCGTATTCGGGCCGGTGGCCCGCGAGCTGCGCGAGAAGAGGTTTTTGAAGATTGTTTCGCTGGCTCCAGAAGTGCTGTAGGAAAGAGGTTTCAAAGTTTCACGTTTTCAAAGTTTCGCTAACCGGAACTTCCAAACGTTGAAACATTGAAACATTGAAACATCAAATTTATGGCAACGGTAGAAACAGAACGCAAGCGAGTCGACATTCGCCGCAACGACACTGTCAAGGTGATCACGGGGCGGGACAAGGGCAAGGAAGGGCGCGTTCTGCGCGTGTTTCCGGGCGACAACAAGTTGCTGGTCGAGCACGTGATGATGGTGAAGAAGCATGTGCGCCCCAACCCACAGCGCAACATCAAGGGCGGCATCGCCGAGCAGGAAAGCCGGATTGCTCTTTCCAATGTGCAGTTGGTCTGCCCGTCCTGCGGGCCGGTGCGCATCGGACACGAAGTGCGCGGCGACCGCAAAGTCCGGGTATGCAAGAAGTGCGGAACGACGCTGGACAAGTGATGCCGTTTAGCGGGCATGAGCGAAGCGGGAGCCCGCTGGCGTCATCCCTTCGGCAAGTTCAGGGCAGGCTCTGAGCGTTCTTTGCGAAGGATCTGGCGTGCTGTGCAAATTGAACGCCTCACGAACCGGTAACCACTCCGAAACCGTGAGAGGAAGTTGAAACAAGCGATGGCAAAAGACAAGAAAGCATCGAAAGAAGGCGCGCAAGAGCAGAAAGCTCCGGAGCAGGCGCGGCACAGTGCCAAGGAGCGTCCGCGGCTGCGCTCGCGCTTCGAAAAAGAAGTCGCGCCGGCCCTGCTCAAGGAGCTTGAGCTGCATAACACGATGGCGGTTCCACGCCTGCACAAGATCGTGGTCAATATGGGCGTGGGCGAGGCGACGCAGAACGCGAAAGTCCTCGATCCCGCGGTGAACGAGTTAGGCCAGATCACTGGGCAGAAGCCGGTGGTCACCCGGGCGAAGAAATCGATTGCGGCGTTCAAGGTGCGCGAAGGCCAGGCTATCGGGGCCATGGTCACGCTGCGTGGCGACCGCATGTATGAATTCTTCGACCGGCTGGTCAACATCGTTCTGCCGCGCGTGCGTGATTTCCGCGGAGTCTCGACCAAGTCGTTTGATGGCCGTGGCAACTACACGCTCGGCCTGCACGACCAGTTGATTTTTCCGGAGATCTCCTACGAGAAGGTTGACAAGCTGAAGGGCATGAACGTCACGATTGTGACCACGGCGGCGAACGACAACCAGGCGCGCACGCTGTTGAAACACCTGGGCATGCCGTTCCGGACGTAGTAATGAAGTTGCAAGGTTTCAAAGTTTCAATGTTTCACGGCTCGACGAGAAATGTTGTTTAAGGATGGCATGACTACAGCAAAACGAGTCAAGGACGCGAAGATCGAAAAGAAGTTCGAGCAGGCGCGCAACAACAAAGAACAGAAGCCCAAGTTCTCCACGCGCAAGCACAACCGCTGCAAGCTGTGCGGGCGGCCGCGCGCGTATCTGCGCAAGTTCGGCCTGTGCCGCTTGTGCTTCCGCCAGTTGGCGCTGCGCGGGGAGATTCCCGGGGTTTCGAAGTCGTCCTGGTAGGGAAGCGCGCCAAACGCGCGGCGCGCTCAGATCCTCCGCGGGACAAGAAACGTCTCGCTCAGGATGACATTGGCAAAGACGTAAGGAAGCTGCCGCAGGTTCTCCGCTGCATGCGGAGCGAACGGGTGGCAAGAGGAGAAGCAAACGATGAGGTTGACCGATCCGGTCGCAGACATGCTGACGCGAGTGCGCAACGCGCTCCGCTCCCGGCACCAGAAGGTGGACATCCCGGCTTCCAAGCTGAAGGTGGAGATCGCCCGCATCCTGAAGGAAGAAGGCTATATCTCCAACTACAAGGCGGCGGAGGAAGAAGGCCACAAGATTATCCGGATTTACCTCAAATATGGTGCCAATAACGAGGCGGCGATCTCGAAAGCGGAGCGCGTGTCGCGTCCGGGTTGCCGCGTTTATGTGCGCCGCAGTGAAATTCCCCGCGTTCTGGGTGGCATGGGGATCAATATCCTGACCACGCCGCGCGGAGTGATGACCGGCCGCCAGGCGCGCCGTGAAGGCGTGGGCGGGGAACTGTTGTGCCAGATTTGGTAGAGAAGCAGCTTTCAGCTGTCAGCCGTCAGCCTTCCGCAAGGCGACGGTCGTGATTGAGGCTGAGAGCTAAAGGCTGAGAGCTGAAAGCTTATGTCACGAATTGGAAAAAAGCCGATCGCGATCCCGAAAGGGGTGACGGTCAAAATCGAAGGCAACACGGTCGCCGTGCAGGGGCCCAAGGGCAAGCTGGACACGCCACTCCCCGCCGGCATCACGGTCGAACAGAAAGATGGAAACATCGTCGCCATTCGCGAGAACGATTCGCAGGCAGCGCTGCACGGGCTGGCGCGCGCCCTGGTCAACAACGCCGTAGAAGGCGTTACCAAGGGCTGGACGCGCGACCTGGAGATCGTGGGCATCGGGTACCGCGCCGAGATGAAGGGCAAGGGCATGGTCGTGTTCAGCCTGGGCTACTCGCATCCGATCGAATATCCACTGCCCACCGGCGTGGAGGCCTCGGTAGATCCTAAACAGACCAAGATTTCGCTGACTGGCATCGACCGCCAGAAAGTCGGGCAAGTCGCGGCCGAAATGCGCTCGCTACGTCCGCCCGATCCTTACAAGAACAAGGGCGTCCGCTATGCCGGGGAGCGCTTGAAGAAGAAGGTTGGAAAGACGGGAGCCAAATGACGCCGCTTAGCGAGGCATCTGAGCCTCGCTGGCGTCATCCTGAGCAAAGCGAAGGATCTCGGTCGGCAATGCTGCCGAGATTTGAAAAGGAAGAAAAGCAATGCTGACGAAAATCTCCAAGAACAGGAAGCGCGGGCACGTGCACGAGCGCATCCGCAAGAAAATGCAGGGCACAGCGGAGCGTCCGCGGCTTAACGTGTACCGCTCGCTGAATCATATTTACGTGCAGGTGATCGACGATCTGCACGGCAAGACGCTGGTTTCCGCCAGCAGCGCCGAAGGCAAGAAGGAAGACCGGCGCACCGGCGGCAACGTGGCCGCAGCGAAAGTCGTCGGCAAAACCATCGCCGAGCGCGCCAAGGCTAAAGGCGTGATCAAGGTTGTGTTTGATCGCGGGGGCTACATTTATCACGGGCGAGTCAAGGCTCTGGCCGACGCCGCCCGCGAGGCGGGATTGCAGTTCTAAGAAACGAGAGTTCAAGAATGCCAACAGTTATCAAGAAGCTTGATGCGGGTTCGTTCCAGCTGAAGGACCAGGTCGTCGCCATCAACCGCGTGACCAAGGTGGTCAAAGGCGGCAAGAACCTCTCGTTCGCTGCGCTGGTCGTGGTAGGTGACCCCTCGGCGGCCGTAGTGGGATATGGTTCGGGCAAGGCCAAGGAGGTCCCCCAGGCCATTCGCAAGGGAATTGAATCCGCCAAGAAGAATCTGGTGCGCGTGAACCTTACCCAGACCAGCATTCCGCACCTGGTGCTCGGACGCTATGGTTCCGGGAAGGTGCTGCTGAAGCCGGCTCCCGAAGGCACGGGCGTGATCGCCGGCGGCGCAGTGCGCGCGGTGATGACTTCGGCGGGCGTGCAGAACGTGCTCACCAAGTCGATTGGCACCACCAACCCGCATAACGTCATCAAGGCGACGTTCGATGCGCTGAAGCAACTGAAAAACAGAGAGAGCGTCGCAATCCTGCGCGGCAAGACCGCCCAGGAACTGTAGCAAGTGCCACCAAGAAGACTGGCCACTGACCACTAACCCCTGGCCACTGAGGTTTGTCAATGACGGCAAAGAAGGCAAATTCGGGCGGCAGCAAAATTCACCTGAAGTGGGTGCGGTCCGCCATTTGTGCCCCGGTCAAACAGAAGCTGGTGGTCAAGGGTCTGGGATTCACCCGGCTGAACCAGGTGATCGAGCGCCCCGACACGCAGGCGATCCGCGGCATGGTGGCGAAGGTTCCACACCTGGTCGAAATCGTGCAAGGGTAAGGTTTCAATGTTTCGAAGGTTTCGAGGTTTCAAAGAACCTTGAAACTTTGAAACGCTGAAACTTTTGAAACCTTGGCAGTTGAGAGAAGGGCCATGAACTTATCCAACATTCGAGCACCGAAGAAGGCGACGGAGAAACGCAAGCGCGTGGGACGGGGCATGGGCTCTGGCATGGGCAAAACGTCCACCCGCGGACACAAAGGACAGCGTTCGCGCACCGGCTCGCGTATGATCCGCGGCTTTGAAGGCGGCCAGATGCCGCTGCACCGGCGCATGCCCAAGCGCGGCTTCACCAACATCTTCCGCAAGGAATTCAACATCGTAAGCCTGGAGCGGCTGGTTGCGTTGGGCGGAGAGTTGCACGCGGCGCCCATCACGCCCGACGTGCTGCGCAAAGCGGGAGTAATCAAGGCGAAGCTTCCGGTGAAGATTCTCGGCGACGGCGAGTTGAAGATTGCGATCACCGTACACGCTCACAAGTTTTCCAAGTCGGCGCAGGAAAAGATCACTAAGGCGGGCGGCAAGGTCGAGGTCTTGCAGTAATGTTTGAGAAACTGGCGAACATCTTCCGCATTCCCGACCTGCGCAAGCGGGTCTTGTTCACGCTGGCCATGCTCGCCGTCTACCGGCTGGGCGGGCACCTGCCCACTCCCGGCGTGAACTTTCTGAAGCTGGAACAGTTTTTCGAGCAGAACCGGGGATCGCTGCTGGGCTTCGTCGATCTGTTCTCCGGCGGCAACCTGCGCCGTCTGACCATCTTTGCCCTGGGCATCATGCCCTACATCACGGCGTCGATCATTCTGCAACTGCTCACCGTGGTCTACGAGCCGCTGGCCAAGCTGCAAAAAGAAGGTGAGCTTGGCCGCAAGAAGATTACCCAGTGGACGCGCTACATCACGGTCATCCTCAGCGCGGTGCAGTCTTTCGGAATTGCCATCGGCCTGCAAAAGGCCGGCGACTTCGTCCTCAACCCCGGACCCGGTTTCGTCCTGATGACCATGCTCACGCTCACCACGGGCAGCGCCTTCATCATGTGGCTGGGCGAGCAAATCACCGACCGCGGCATCGGAAACGGCATGTCGTTGCTGATCTTTGCCGGCATCGTGGTTGGACTGCCGCGCGGCGTCCAGGACCTTTTCGACAAAGCCAAGAACGGCACATGGGGCGCCATTACGCCGGTTCTGATGGTCGGCTTGATCATCTTCATGATTGCCGTGGTGGCGTTCATCGTATACGTCGAACGTAGCGAGCGCCGCATCCCGGTGCAGTATGCCAAGCGTGTGGTCGGGCGCAAAGTCATGGGCGGTCAATCCACACACCTGCCGCTGCGCGTCAACGCCGGCGGTGTGATGCCGGTGATCTTCGCCTCCTCGATTCTGACGTTGCCGCAGACTTTGGGATACGGCTTGAAGACCAACCGCTATTTCGGCGACCTGTTCCGCTGGCTGGGCTGGGGCGAGCCGCTCTATACGCTTCTGTATGCGATCGGGATCATCTTCTTCGCTTACTTCTACGTGTCGATTGTGTTCAATCCCAGCGAAGTCGCCGACAATATGCGCAAGTACGGCGGGTTTATTCCCGGCATTCGGCCCGGCAAGCGCACCGCCGATTTTATCAACGAAGTTCTGACTCGAATCACGCTGGTCGGCGCGCTCTATCTGATCATCATCTCGTTCATTCCGGAATGGATGATCACGGGCATACACCTGAACCACTTGTATGGTCCGGTGGGCAGATTCTTTGAGTTTCTGCCAACCTGGGTCACCAACGGGCTGGGTGTGAACTTTTATTTTGGTGGAACTTCGCTGCTGATTGTGGTGGGCGTGGCCATGGATACGGTAACCCAAGTCGAAGCGCAGCTGATCATGCGCCACTACGACGGGTTCACGCCGCGCAGCGGAAGAATCCGCGGGCGCCGCAACTGGTCGTAAACGCGCCCGCAAGTATGAGTTTGTCCGGTTGGAAACGGCCGGTGAAGGCTGGGGTTGCTGCACTCGGACGGCCGGTGGGGGCTGTCGGGGAACACGGAGATCGGGAGGCTTTGGCCAATCGATGGCGCAGGAAACCTCACGCGATGTGGGTCCCATAGTTCTATTGGGTCCGCCCGGCGCAGGCAAAGGTAGCCAGGCCAAGCGGATCATGGAGCGCTATTCGATCCCGCAGATTTCCACGGGAGATCTTCTGCGGCAGAACGTGGCACAAGGCACGGAACTAGGCTTGGCCGCCAAGGCGGTTATGGCTCGCGGAGAGTTGGTTTCCGACGATCTGGTTTGCGGGATGGTTCGGCAGAGGCTGAGCCAATGCGACTGCAAACGCGGTTACATTCTGGACGGTTTTCCCCGCACCGCCGCCCAGGCCGGCTGGCTGGACGCCTTGCTGGACGACAAGCTCTTTGACAACTCGCGGCCCACCCGGGCATGGCCGATTGTGATCCGCATCGACGTGGACTATAATCAACTCTTGCTCCGGATCACTGGACGCCGTTCTTGTCCCACCTGTGGGCGGATCTATAACGTCCACTTCCAGCCGCCCCGCACCGATGAACTCTGTGACGTCGACGGGACCAAGCTGGTGACCCGCAATGACGACCGGTTGGAAGTGATTCAGCCGCGCTTAGCGGCCTACGACGAGCAGACTCGTCCTGTGGCCGACTACTACACGCGAACGGGCCGGTTGGTCTCGGTGAACGGCGATCTTCCGATGGACCAGGTCACGGACCAGATTTTCCGGATCATTGAGGACCATCACGCATAAGAATGGCGATTGTCTGCAAATCGGCGGCGGAGATTGAACGAATGCGGCAGAGTGGCCGCATCGTGCGCCAGGTTCTCGATCACGTGCGAACGCTGGTAGCGCCGGGCGTCACGACCATGGATCTGGAGCGGGCTGCCGAACAGAAAATCAAGGAACTCGGCGCCAAGCCGGCGTTTAAGGGATACTACGATTATCCCTGTGTTCTGTGCACGTCGGTGAACGAAGAGATTGTGCATGGCATCCCGTCGGAAAAACGCGCGCTGAAAGAAGGCGATATCGTTTCGATTGACTGCGGCGTGGTGCTCGACGGTTATTACGGCGACGCCGCTATCACGGTCCCGGTCGGCGATGATTTGAAGCCTGAGTTCCGCAAGTTGCTGGCTGTGACCGAGGAATCGCTTTACCGCGGCATCGAGCAGGCGCGCATCGGAAACTCCGTGGGCGATGTGGGAGCAGCGGTTCAGGAACACGTGGAAGCCGCGGGATTCAGCGTGGTCCGCGAGTTCGTGGGCCATGGTATCGGGACGCGGCTGCATGAAGAGCCCCAGGTCCCGAACTTCGGCGCCCGCGGTCATGGCGCGAAGTTGCGGGAGGGAATGGTAATCGCCATCGAGCCCATGGTGAATTACGGCAAGCCGGAGGCGCGCGTGCTGGGCGACAAGTGGACCGCGGTTACGGCGGACGGCAGTTTCAGCGCGCATTTCGAGCACTGCGTTGCCGTCACCAAGGATGGGCCGGTGATTTTGACGCAGTAACGCAGCTATTGGCTTTTGGCTCTTACCTAAAGGCCAGAGCCAAGAGCTGACAAGGAGTCGATGAGCAAAGAAGACGCATTGAAGTTGAGGCGTCTAGCGGGCGTGAGCAAAGCGGGAGCCCGCTGCTGAAATCCTGAGCGGAAGCGAAGGATCTCCCGCTCAAGAAAATTAAGGGGTGCATGAGCAAAGAAGACGCGATTGAAGTGATGGCCGTGGTCTTGGAACCGCTGCCCAACGCCATGTTCAAGGTGGAACTGGAAAACAAGCACCAGGTGCTGGCGCACGTTTCCGGTAAGATGCGCAAGAATTTCATCCGGATATTGCCCGGCGACAAGGTCGCGGTCGAGCTCTCGCCCTACGACCTGAACCGCGGCAGAATTGTGTATCGCTATAAATGACTTTTGTGGGACCGGGTCTTTTGATCCGGTCAGGCCGAGCGAAGCTCTGCGGTTTGACTGAGAATGGGGAACTGAAGGCTGGTTTATGAAAGTACGAGCATCGGTAAAGAAGATTTGCGACAAGTGCAAGATCATCCACCGCAAAGGCGTGGTGCGCGTGATCTGCGTCAACACGAAACATAAGCAGCGCCAAGGCTAAAAGAGCTTTGAGCTGCGAGCCAGGAGCTGTGAGAGAACCCGAGCGCGGTTTGCTCAAAGCTCGTAGCTCGAAGCTCACCGCTCAGAGGTTGACAGTGAGTCGGAGGTTCAAGGAACTATGGCACGTATTGCAGGCGTCGATCTTCCGCGTCAGAAGCATATCAATATCGCGTTGACCTACATCTACGGCATCGGACATCCCCGCGCCGGGCGCATTCTGGACGAGGCCAAGGTTGAGCCCATGAAGAAAGTCCAGGATCTTAGCGAAGAAGAGGTCAACCGCATTCGTACCGTGATCGAGTCGGAGGGACTGGTCGAGGGCGATCTGCGCAAGGAAGTTTCGATGAACATCAAGCGGCTCATCGAAATCGGCTCCTATCGCGGATTCCGCCACCGCCGCAACCTGCCGGTCCGCGGACAGCGCACGCACACTAATGCACGGACCCGGAAAGGCCCGCGCAAGGGTACGGTCGCGATGAAGAAGAAGGCGACGGCGAAGACGTAAACCAGCTTTCAGCTATTAGCTCTTAGCCGTTAGCTCAACGGCGCGAGGTTCAAGCTAATGGCTAACGGCTAAGAGCTAAAGGCTAATTATGGCAAAACCAGTAGCAGCCGCGGGCGGCGCAGCCGCACCGGAGAAAAAAGGCAAGAAGAAGCAGTTCAAGAAAAAGGAGCGCAAGCACGTTCCGCATGGTCTGTGTTACGTGCAGGCGTCCTTCAACAACACGATCGTGACCATCACCGACATGAACGGCAACGTTCTGTCGTGGAAGAGTTCGGGATCCCTCGGCTTTCGCGGATCGCGCAAGGGCACGCCGTTTGCCGCACAGCAGGCGGCGTCGAATGCCGCCAACATGGCGCGCGATCATGGCGTCCGCAGCGTGGACGTGCGCGTTAGCGGGCCGGGTTCGGGCCGGGAGTCAGCGGTGCGCGCTCTGGCCTCGTCGGGCATTGAGGTTCGCTCGATTCGCGACGTAACGCCCATTCCGCACAACGGGTGCCGTCCGCCCAAAAGACGCCGCGTGTAAGAGGGCGGCGACTGGAAAGAGGTTTCAAGGTTGCGATGTTTCAAGGATTCAAATTCAACGTTGAAACCCGCGAAACCTTGAAACCTTGAAACTTGAGATTTTCGTCCGGGACGAAGGGTGAAGCCAAACCTGTAAACCGGTCATCTATAAAAGGAGAAGAAACTTGGCACGTTATACTGATCCTGTCTGCCGTCTCTGCCGCCGTGAGGGCATGAAGCTGTTCCTCAAGGGCGCAAAGTGTTTCAGCGATAAGTGTCCCATCGAGAAGCGGAATTTCGCTCCCGGACAACACGGGAAAGACCGCAAAGCCAAAATCGTCGGCTACGGTCTGCAGCTGCGCGAGAAGCAGAAGACCAAGCGCATTTACTTCACCCAGGAAGGCCAGTTCCGCAGCTACTTCGAGAAGGCCGCGCGCTCCAAGGGCGTGACCGGCGAGTTGCTCCTGCAGCAACTGGAACGCCGTCTCGATAACGTTGTCTTCCGCCTGGGTTTCGCGCAATCGCGCCGGCAGGCCCGCCAGTTGGTGCGCCACGGACACGTTGCCGTCGACAATCGCAAAGTCAACATTCCCTCGTACGAAGTCAGTGCCGGCGAGGAGATCTCGATCCGCGAGAACAGCAAGAAACTCACCGTGCTCGAGTTGGCCAAGGAATACGCCAGCCACGGCACCATGCCCAACTGGCTGGAAGTCGATCGCGACAATTACAAGGCGCGCGTGTTGAGTTTGCCCAAGCGCGAAGACATTCAGCTGCCGGTGAATGAGCAGTTGATCGTTGAGCTTTATAGTAAGTAGTAGCGGAGTCTCGAAGGTTTCAAAGTTTCAGTGGTTTCGAGGTTTCAAAGACAAACGCTTTGAAACTCTGCAACCTTGAAACATTGAGACCTGGGTCCGTCACACATTCGAGCCAGATCAGCCTGGGCTGGCGCTTGACCTGAATCCGGACCGATTCAGGGAGCCGGCACTGAGCCACACGGCCGAAGGAGAATAACAAATGCTTTGGAAAGGTTTTCAGAGACCAAAACGCCTCGCCGTTGACACCTCCACTCTAACCGACAAGTACGGCATTTTCTGGGCGCAACCCTTTGAGCGCGGTTTCGGCACCACCGTGGGCAACGCCCTGCGGCGTGTGCTGCTCAGCTCCATCGAAGGCGCGGCGGTTACCGCCGTCAAGATCGAAGGCGTTCTGCACGAGTTCCAGTCGATCCCCGGCGTGGTGGAAGACGCAACTGACATCATCCTCAACCTCAAGCAGATTCCCTTTAAGCTCAGCGGCGACGCGCCCAAAGCCATCTACTTGCGCGCCGACCAGCCAGGCGTGGTCACCAGCGGCATGATCGAAGCCGATGGCGACGTCGAGGTTCTCGACAAGGACGTTTATATCGCCACCGTCAGCGAAGGCGGCAGGCTCGACATGGAAATGCGCCTCAAGCGGGGCCGCGGCTACACTTCCGCCGACAAGAATTTCGACGAAGACCTCGGCATCGGCTACATTCCCATCGATTCGGTGCACTCGCCCGTGCGCAAGTGCAACTACACGGTGGAAGCTGCTCGCCTCGGACAGATCACCGACTACGACAAACTCACCCTCGAAGTGTGGACCAACGGCTCCATCACGCCCGCCGATTCCATCGGTCTGGCCGCGAAGCTGCTCAAGGATCACATGAACATCTTCATCAACTTCGAGGAGGAAATCGAAACTGGCGCTTCGTCGTCTGACGATCGCAAGCCCGAGATTCACAACGAGAACCTGAACCGTTCCGTGGAAGAGCTCGAGCTTTCCGTGCGCAGCTACAACTGCCTGAAGAACGCGAATATCCAGACCATCGGCGAACTGGTGCAGAAGACCGAAGCCGAAATGCTCAAGACCAAGAATTTCGGCCGCAAGTCGCTGAACGAGATCAAGGAGATTCTCTCCTCGATGGGCTTGAGCCTGGGCATGAAGATCGACGAGCACGGCAACGCCGTGCCCGGACCCACGTCCAACGTGCCGTTGCCGGCATCGGCCTACGGTCCGGACGACCAGCTGTAAAGGTTTGCTTGTCATTTCTGAGGCGGGCGCTTTTTGCCCGCCGAAGGATCTGGGCGTCCCGATTGGCGCGCGAGCGAACGCGAGCAATAAAACGCCAAAGAGACGCATCTGTATCACTGAGAACTGAGAACAGGGGTTAGCTCCCATGCGTCACAAAGTTGCAGGTTACAAACTCGGACGGAACACCTCGCACCGGCGCTCGTTGCTGCGTAATCTGGTCACTTCGGTGATCGTTGAGGAGCGCGTCGAAACCACCGTGCCTAAGGCCAAAGCGGCGCGTCCCATCGTCGAGAAGATGATCACGCTCGGCAAGCGCGGGGACCTCGCCGCCCGCCGTCTGGCCATGTCTTATCTCATGACTGATGAAGCCGTCGTGAAACTTTTTGATACCGTCGGCCCGCGCTTCGGCGACCGCAACGGCGGATACACCCGCATTATCCGCACCGGCTGGAACAAGGGAGATGGCGCCGACAAGGCCTTCCTCGAGCTGCTGGGCAGCGAGAAGATTCTCGACGAGAAGAAGGAAAAGCGTGCCGAAGCCCGCGCCAAGAAAGTCGCCGAGGCCAAGAAAGCCATGGAAGAAGCCGATGCCCAGGCGCAAGTCCAGGCCGAATCCGCACCCGAAGGCGGCGACAAGGACAAAAAAGAGTAGCCGATTTCTTTCCCAAGGGAACGGCGCAAGCCGTGCCCTTTTCTTCTGCAGACAATTCAAATTGCCTTGTCATTCCGACGTGGGCGCAAGCCCAGGGAGGAATCCGTTGTGGACAGCGCCCCAAACTCTCCAACCGTACATGTCCCCTCGGAGCCTCCGGCGGTAATCTTGCCGTTTCGCCCCATCCCGCTACACTTATCTTGAAGAAATGGCCTTTACCCGCACTCACATCGGCATAGCCGTCGGCGCCGGAGCGCTGCTGGTCGTCGTGTTTCTGGGCTATATCTGGTGGCTCAGCAACCAGGGACCGGTGCTGGCCAAGTCCGAAGATCACGATCCACTGACTGGATTGCCCGTCAGCATCCGCATGAACCCGCTGCGCGATCGCACCATCGAACACAGCGCCAACAAATTTCTCTACGAGCTGCGCGACGGCCACTGCAACGATCTCCTCTACGGCTGGGAACACGACTACCGCAAGAAGTACGCCCACTTCATCTGCGACTCTGAGGCCCAGCACCCGCTACTTTCCTGGGAGTTGGTCGATTGGGAGAGCGCGCCGCCCCTGACCATCCTTCACTACCGCGGCAAGCGCCGCAATGGCAACGGCCAGTCCGGAACCTATAAGGAACTCTTCACCGTTACCACCGAGAACAAGAGCGGCCAGTGGGTGGTGACCAAGTACGACGCGATGTATTGAAGGAAGGGGTCACAAGCAGGTTCCTTCTTTTCTGATGTGGACTTCTCTCAATAGGTCTGTGGGACCAAACTCCAGAGCAACATAGACGTTCCATTCACAGATGAGGCTGCTTGGATCCTCTCCAATCCTGATCTGATACGTCAGTCCGTCGCTGCCACCAAACTTGACTGGATGATGTTCGACATGTCGCGACGCGAGGTACTTATCGACCTCAGTTCTAGCCATACCGATACGAAGATCGCGCTGATACGGGGCGATTGCTGTTCGGTAGGAGTTGTCCCGGCGGGCCTCGGTCACTCGTGAATAGACGAGCCAGCTCGAAACAACGGCAGCTCCGAAGACGGCAATCAGGACTAGTCGCGCTTTCATACTCCCGAAGGATTTTACAGCTCCATGGTAAAACTTCATCATGCTTCCTTCCGCCGAGCGTGAGCCCTCCTCCGCACGCAACATCTACGCCTTCGGCATCACTTCCCTCCTGAACGACACCGCCACCGAAATGGCGTACTGGGTCCTGCCTGCATTTCTGGCTTCGCTGGGTGCCGGCCCGGCGCAGTTGGGATTGATAGAGGGCATCGCTGAGAGCGTCGCATCGTTCGCCAAGCTTTTCTCCGGATATCTCACCGACCGCATCGACCGCCGTAAGCCCGTCGTGGTCGCGGGATACTTTGTCGCCAACGCGGTCAAGCCAATTCTTGCGGTCGTCACCTCCTGGCCGCAAATTCTGCTGATTCGCTTTGCCGACCGCCTCGCGAAAGGCGTGCGCGGCGCCCCGCGCGACGTGATGGTCGCCGAGTCCGTACCCAAAAACCGCCTGGGTTCGGCGTATGGCCTGATTCAGTCGATGGATTCCGCGGGCGCGATTGCCGGGCCTCTCACGGCGCTGCTTTTGCTGGCGCGCTTCGGAATCCGTGCCGTCTTCTGGGCCGCAGCCGTTCCCGGCGCTCTGTGCGTGCTGGTGGCGCTGCTCGGCATCCGCGAGACGGGGCGCGGGCACGCGAAAGCCGACGCGGCGAAAGACGACTCAGCCAATCAATCAGCCAAGCCGGCAGCAAAAGGGAAGCCGGCTCTCGCCTCCGCCCCACAAAGCACCGAGCTTCCCGCCACCTTCTACTTCGTTCTCATCGCGGTGACTCTGTTCTCCCTGGGCAACTCCAGCGACATGTTTCTGGTGATGCGCGCCCAGAACATCGGCATCCCCGTGGCGCTTGCGCCACTGCTGGGCCTCGTCTTCAACATTACCTACACGCTTGGCTCCTGGCCCGCGGGATGGTTCAGCGACCACTTCTCGCGCCCCTGGATTGCCGCCGTTGGCTACCTGATCTTCGCCGGAGTCTATTTCGTGTTTGGACGCGCGTCCTCCACGCTCGCCATCTGGATCACCATGGCCGTCTACGGCCTTTATTACGCGCTGACCCAGCCCGTGCTGAAAGCGTTGGTAGTCGAGGCCGCCGCTGAGCACGTCCGCGGCCGTGCCCTGGGAATTTACTTTTTCGTGACCAGCGTGGCCACGCTGGCGGCCAGCCTGATTACCGGAGAGCTCTGGAAGCACTATGGCGCCGCGATTCCGTTCTATTTTTCGGCGGTGTTGGCGGCGGTTTCGGCGGTCCTGCTGCTCATCGGAACAAAAGCTAAGTCCTGACCCTTCGCGATTGCTTCCATCTGAGCCACAGAAACACAATCCCTTGCACCGCAAGTCCCGCGCACGTATCCAGAACTACGTCCTGCCACCTGCCGGTACGCGAAGGGATAAAGCTCTGGTGCCATTCGTCAAGAGTCGCAACAAAAGCCGTCATTAGTACGGCGATGCTCGCCCAGCGCACGGACCACAAAGGGTTTCCTTGTTTTGGGAAGGTCTCGCGCCAGGCGCGAAACGCCAACAGACTCAAGATGCCGTAGCCAACCACATGTCCGCCCTTGCGGATGTAGAAGTGCCAAACCTCGAAGTGATTCCAGTCGACGCCGAACAGGAAATGCAGCAGGGGATAAAGAATGCGGCTGGTGTTGTGGGAAGAGAGCAGCGCGGTCGATTCGATCGCGATGACGATCAGCCACAGGACCGCGGCGATCCATGCCTTGAGAAACTCGGCCTTGCGAAGCTCGCGCCGGACGGGTGTCAAGCGAGTGAGCGCCTGCCAGCAAGAGTCCGACCCGGCGTGAAGCACGCACCGGATGGGCTACGTGGTTTGATCTCGAACGCCCGTAACTTGGCGCTACTCGATGGCATAGTTGGGCGCCTCGCGGGTAATCATGACGTCGTGGACGTGGCTTTCGCGCAAGCCGGCGCCGCTGATGCGCACGAAGCGCGTCTTCTGCAGCAACTCGGGAATCGTGGCACAGCCGCAGTAGCCCATGCCCGACTTCATGCCGCCGACCATCTGGTGCACGATCATCGCCACCGACCCGCGGTAAGGGACGCGTCCTTCAATGCCCTCGGGAACCAGTTTGCCGAGACGGTTGGAGTCGCCTTCGATCCCGGATGCGGCGGCGGTCGAAGAATCTCCGTCGCCCTGGAAGTAGCGTTCGCTGGAACCTTGTGCCATCGCTCCCAGCGATCCCATGCCACGATACGACTTGAACGAGCGGCCCTGGTACAAAATCAGTTCGCCGGGACTTTCGTCGGTTCCTGCAAAAAGCGAGCCGATCATCACCGCGCTGGCGCCCGCGGCCAGGGCCTTCGTGATGTCACCGGAATATTTGATGCCACCGTCGGCAACGATGGGAACGCCCGCGTCTTTGGTCGCGCGATAAGCCTCGGCGATGGCGGTAATCTGCGGCACGCCGGCACCGGTGACTACCCGCGTGGTGCAGATCGATCCCGGCCCAATGCCGACCTTGATTCCATCCGCTCCCGCGCGCGCCAACTCGCATGCTCCGTCAAATGTGGCCACATTCCCTGCCAGCAGATCGACGTGCGGCAGCTTTGACTTCACCAGCTTGACCGCTTCCAGAACCTTAGTGGAGTGGCCGTGCGCGCTGTCGATGGCGAGCACGTCGACGCTTGCTTCGGCCAGTTCCTGCGCACGCTCCAGGAAATCGCCGGTCGCTCCGATGGCCGCGCCCACGCGCAGGCGCCCTTGAGAATCCTTTGCGGCGTTAGGATATTTCAGCTTCTTCTGAATGTCTTTTACTGTGATCAGTCCCTTGAGGTTGTATTTGTCGTCGACCACCAGCAGTTTCTCGACCCGGTGCGTGTGCAGAATTTTTTCCGCCTCTTCCAGGGTCGTGCCGACCGGCACCGTGATCAGGTTTTTCTTGGTCATGACCCGGTCGATTGGGATATCGAAACGGGTCTCGAAACGCAGGTCGCGATTGGTCAAAATGCCGACCAGCTTGCCGTGTTCGGTGATGGGCACACCTGAGATTTTGTAGCGCCGCATCACCTCCAGTGCGTCGCTGACCCGGTCGGTGGGCGACATGGTCACCGGGTCGACGATCATGCCGCTCTCCGAGCGCTTCACATTGTCGACTTCGTTGGCCTGCTGCTCGATGCTCAGATTGCGGTGGATGATGCCCAGCCCACCCTGCTGCGCCAGCGCGATCGCCATGTGCGATTCGGTCACCGTATCCATGGCGGCGCTGACAATGGGGATGTTCAGGGTGATGGTGCGCGTCAGCTGGGTCTGAGTATTGGTCTGCGCCGGGATCACATCGGAGCGCGCAGGTAAAAGAAGAACATCGTCGAAGGTGAGAGCTTCGGGAACTGGGAAATGAATCATCGTTTTCTCGGAAATTCTCCCATTGGTGTGGGTAGAGATTCATTTTAGAGACGGTCGGGGAATGAGGCAAATGGCTTGCAGTTTGAAACGCGGCCGCGCAGGAGACAAAGCCACACGAAGGATACCTCTGCAAATGAATTCCTTCGTGATACTTCGCGTCCTTCGTGGTTCATGGGTTTTTTCGATGGTCAAACTGACCCGCTAACGGTGCCTCCGGCGGTTTGTTTTTTAACGCGCTGCAGCGTATATTAGTTCTCTGAGAACTGTTGTGTAGTACCGCAATCGGCGAAGCACACCAGTGGGCGCAAGCCCACTTTTTCGTTGCGGCATGCTTCATCCACTTCGGTCTACTTGTAAGTTATTGGATTCATGGCGCTTGAAATCGATCGCGTGCGCGAGATCGCGGAGCGCGTAGCCTCCTCCAGCGGCCTCGAAGTGGTCGAGATTGAGTTTCGCGGCGGCGGCAATGCCCGCATGCTGCGCGTGTTTTTGGATAAGGCTTCGGCGGCGAGTGGTGATCCGCTGGCGGGCGTGACGCACGGCGACTGCGCCAACTTCAGCCGCGAGTTTGGCACCATCCTCGACGTCGAGGACGCCGTGCCCGGCGGCTCGTACACGCTGGAGGTTTCCTCGCCGGGGCTGGACCGGAAGTTAACCCGGGCAGCGGATTTTAAACGCTTCGCCGGCAGCCGGGTGAGATTGATGACGAAGCAGCCGGTGAACAACAACCGGCACTTCGAGGGACGTCTGGAAAATTTTCACGACGGTCGCTTGACGCTGGATTTGAGCGTGGCCAGCAAGAAGTCTCGCAAGAAAATGGTCGAGGCCGTCGCAGCGGGACAGAAGATCGAGATTGAATTCGCCAACGTCGAGAAGGCGAACCTGGTGCCGGAAATTTGATAAGAGCAAGTTTCAAGGATGCAAAGTTGCAAGGTTTCAAAGATCAGAAGTGATCTTTTATGGTTTCACCTTGAAACCTTCGAAACCTTGAAACTTTGAAACCGCCAAGGCCACAGCCGCAAACTTTGTAACGGAATATTTTTATGGCAAGTGAGCTCTACAACACCATCGACGCGTTGAGCCGGGAAAAGGGCATTGATCCGCAAATCGTGGTCAGTGCGGTGGAAGATGCCATTGTCATGGCCACACGAAAGTACTATAAGACGCAGGAAAACCTGCGTGCCGAACTGGATAAAGAAACCGGCAAGATCAATGCGTTTGCGGTGAAAACCATAGTCGAGACTCCGGAGCAGGTGGAAGACCCCGTGCTGCAGATCACGGTGGAAGATGCGCGCAAGGTGGATCCCAGCCTGGAGGTTGGCGGCGAGTTGCGCATTCCCAAGGTTACCGAAGGCATCCTGGGCCGCATCGCCGCGCAACTGGCGAAACAGGTGATCTTCCAGAAAGTTCGCGAGGCGGAGCGCGACACGGTTTACAACGAATACATCGGCCGCGTGGGCGAAATCGTCAACGCGACGGTCAAGCGCGTGGAAGGTCCGGATGTGATCTTCGACATCGGCAAGGCCGAGGCCCGCATGCCGCGCAAGGAACAGTCGCGGCTGGAGTCGTTTGCCATCGGCGAGCGCGTACGCGTGGTGATCGCGCGGGTAGAGAAGGCCTCGAAGGGGCCGGCCGTGGTGGTGTCGCGCGCGGCGCCGGATTTGGTCCAGCATCTGTTCCAGACCGAAGTCCCTGAGATTTACGACGGAACCGTGGTCATCCGCGCCATTGCCCGCGAGGCCGGCGAGCGCACCAAGATCGCGGTCATGTCCAAGGACAAGGACGTGGACGCGGTCGGTGCTTGCGTGGGCATGAAGGGGATGCGCGTCCAGTCCATCATTCGCGAGCTGCGCGGCGAAAAGATTGACATCATCGAATACCACGAAGATGCGGTGACCTTTGCCGAGAAGGCGTTGCAGCCCGCCAAGGTCAGCAAAGTTACGGTGGTTGACGCCGGAGAAAAGCATCTGGAAGTCGTTGTCGACGATAGCCAGCTTTCGCTCGCCATCGGGAAGAAAGGCCAGAACGTCCGCCTGGCGGCCAAGTTGCTCGGCTGGAAGATCGACATCAAGAGCGAGGAAGAGAAGCGGCAGGAAGTGGAGCAGCAGATGTCGGCGCTGGTCACGCAAACGACAACGCCGCTGGAGAGCGTGCCGGGCCTGGGCGAGGGATTGGTGGAGAAGCTGAACGCTGCGGGTGTGACCACAGTGGAAGCGCTGGCGGACATGACGCCGGAGCAACTGGAAGCCATCGAGGGCATCGGCCCCAAGACGGTGGAAAAAATCAGTCTCGCGGTGAATAATTATTTCGCCAGCCTGGAGCCGGGAGCGGCCGTGGAAGGGGAAGCCGCAGCGGAAGATCAAGTCCCACCTGCGGCGGAGGGCGAGGCGGTAGAGGCGCAACCTGCCGAGGCAGGTGCGGAAGAAGCGGCCGTGACCGAGGATGTGGCAGGAGTCGCTGCTGCCGACGAAACTGCTGAAGTTCCAGTCGCCGAAGAGGCTGTTGGCGAAGCGCGAGCCGCCGCTGCGGAAGAAACTGCTGCCGCACCGGCCGAGAATTCCGAGCAGCACGAGCCCGAACCAGGCTCTGCTCCCGAAAGCCAAGAATAGTTATGTCACGCTGGCATAGTCTGACGGCGTGTGGATCGAAACTGACTCCGTGAGGTCACGATGAAGACCTAACTACAACACGGAGAAACGAAAGGCCGGATGAGTAAGGTTCGAATCAACGATCTTGCACGAGAACTGGAAGTCAAGAGCAAAGCCATTCTCGACGTGCTGACGCAGGTCGGAGTGACTGAAAAAAAGACACATTCCAGTTCTCTGGAAGACCACGAAGCGGAGAAGGTGAGAGCCCACTTCCGCAGTTCGGCGGAAAGCCATTCTCCGGCTGGCAGGGCGTCCCGCGCGGCTCGCGGCGAAGAAGAAATCAAGACCAAGATTGATCTGTCTCACATCTCCCGGCCGGGAGATGTATTAAAGGCGATCACACAACGGAAGGAAGGGGTGGCAGCGCCGGCAGTGCGCCCGGCGACGCACGCGCCGGCAGAGAAGCCTGCGGTCGTACCACCGCGGCCTCCTGCAGTTGCTCCCGCGGCGAAACCTCCTGTGTCTACTTCTCCTGCGGCGGTCGCGCCGCCCGTTGCTCCCGCGCGTCCAGTCGTCGTGCCTCCAGTCGAGAAGCCGGTAGCTCCGGCGCCGCCCGTGCGTCCGGCCGTCGCTCCACCCGCCGCAGTCGCACCTCCCGCTTCCGTCGCTCCGACTATTTCTGCGAGTGCGCCGCCCGCGGCTCCGGTCGCAGTTCGTCCGGCTGCGCCTGTTGCGCCGCCGACGCCAGCACCGCGCATGATCGTTCCGCAGACTGGGCCCCGCCCGGTTTACAAAGCTCCGGTGCGGCCGGTTCCGCCTGCTGGACAATCCGTTGCGCCCGCCGCGGGAACCATGCGGCCTGCGCCAGGACGCCCGGTCCCCGGGCAACCGATCTTTCAGCGCCCGCGTCCGGCGGGACCTGCAGGGCCACGTCCGCCGCTGCGTCCGGGTGAACGACGGCCAATGCATCCCACGCGGCAGGCGCCCGCTGGCGCGCGTCCGCTGGGTGTAGGCCCGGGACTGCCTCCGCCGGGACCGGTTCGTCCCGGCAGCCGCCCCGGAGCTCCGGCGCGACGGCCCGGCCAGCGCTACGTTCCGCGTGGCGTAAAAGAAGGCCCAATGAAAGGCTACGTTCCGCCGCCGCGCATGGTGGTGTCGAACGAGCCCATGCCCATCACCCGGAACATCACCATCACGGAAGGCATCAGCGTTAAAGATCTGGCAGAGAAGCTCGACGTCCGAGCTAAGGATTTGATCTCGCGGCTGCTGGCTCGCGGCGTTTTCGCCACCATCAACCAGACGCTGGACGCGGAGCTGGCTTCGGAGATGGCGCGCTTCTTCGGCGCCGAAACCGATGTAATCACCTTTGAGGAGCAGGCCTCGAAAGACATCGATGCTGCCGCGGCTGCCGCTGGAGAGGAATCCACGGTCGGAGCCGTAACCCGGCCGCCCGTCGTTACCATCATGGGCCACGTCGATCACGGCAAGACCACGCTGCTCGACGCGATTCGCCTTACTAGTGTTGCCGAAGGCGAGGCCGGCGGCATTACCCAGCACATCGGTGCCTACAAGGTCCGGATTACCGACACGGAATCACCGGCCTATGGTCGTGAGATTGTTTTCCTCGATACCCCCGGCCACGAGGCATTCACCCGCATGCGCGCCCGCGGCGCCAAGGCGACTGACATAGTGGTGCTGGTCGTGGCTGCCGACGACGGCGTCATGCCCCAAACCCTCGAGGCCATCGATCACGCCCACGCCGCCGAGGTTCCCATCATTGTCGCGGTCAACAAGATCGACAAGCCCGATGCCCTGCCTGACCGCGTCAAGAAACAGCTGGCCGACCGCGGACTTATGCCCGAAGACTGGGGCGGCAAGACGGTATTCGTCGACGTTTCGGCGAAGAAGAGAACCAATCTCAACCTCCTGCTGGAAATGATCTGCCTGGTCGCCGACCTCCAGGAGTTGAAGGCTACTCCGGAACGGCAAGCTGCCGGAGTGGTCCTGGAAGCCAAACTCGACCGCGGCCGCGGACCCGTGGCCACGGTATTGGTGCAGAACGGCACGCTGAATGCCGGCGACAACTTCGTCGTGGGCAATGTCTACGGCAAAATCCGTGCCATGTTTGACGATCGCGGAGGAGCGCTGCAGGCGGCGCCGCCGTCCACGCCTGTGGAAATTCTCGGCATGGAAGGTTTACCCCAGGCCGGCGATCAATTCGTGGTGGTTGCCGATCGCGACAAGGCTCGCGGCATTTCCGAATATCGCGAGCAGAAAGCCCGCGAAGCCGCGCTGGCCAAGAGTTCCCGCGTCTCGCTCGAAGGTCTCGCGGAACAGATCAAAATTGCCGGCACCAAGGAACTGAACATTATCCTGAAGGGCGATGTGCAGGGCTCGGTGGAAGTGCTCGGCGACCTGTTGGCAAAGCTCTCCAACGACAAAGTCCGCCTGAAAGTGTTGCGATCCGGAGTCGGCGCCATCACGGAAACCGACGTGTTGCTGGCCTCGGCGTCAAACGCCATCATCATCGGCTTCAACGTGCGACCGGAGCGCAAGGCGCAGGAACTGGCGGAGCAGGAAGAAGTCGATATCCGCCTGCACTCGATCATTTACGAGCTGCAGGACGAGATCAAGCGGGCTATGACCGGCCTGCTCGAGCCCACTATCAAGGAAACCTACCAGGGCCGCGCCGAAGTACTCGAGACCTTCCGCATCCCCAAGGTTGGCACGGTGGCCGGCTGCCGCGTGATCGATGGACTGATCAAGCGCGATGCCGAAGTCCGCCTGCTGCGCGACAACGTGGTGGTCTTCAAGGGCAAGGTCGGCTCGCTGCGGCGCTTCAAAGACGACGCCAAAGAAGTCCACAATGGCATGGAATGCGGCATTTCGATCTCGAACTACGGCGACATCAAAGTCGGCGACGTGATCGAGGCCTTCGTAACCGAGCGCATCGCCGCCGAAGTGATCGCGTAAGAACTGTCGTTGGCCATTCGTCGTTGGTCGTTCGCAAGAGCCTGGCTGTCAAAACGTATCTCAGTTCTGTCATCCTGAGCAAAGCGAAGGACCCCTTGCAAGCTCGCGCTGCCAGCGGCCCTTGCGAGCGTTCCGCCACTGCCTTGGTCTTGCCCCCGTCGTGGTGGCTTAATCAGAGTCCATCGATGGTTCGGCCAACGACCAAGGACGAAGGACCAACGACGTGATCGCCTTCCTCACCCTCGAACTGCGCATCGAAGCGGCGCACTCCCTCAAGGACAAGCGCCAAGTCGTGCGCAGCCTGAAAGACCGCCTGCGCGCCAGCTTCAACGTCTCGGTCGCGGAACTGGAACCGAGCAGCCTCTGGAATCAGGCCACGATCGGCGTAGTCAGCATCTCCGACTCCCGCGACTACCTCGACGGATTGATGAAGAAGGTGGAGAGCGCGGCTACGCGCATCGCTAACAACCACGGCGCGGACGTGGCGGATTCGTTTTTGGAGTATCTCTAGAAGGGGTTGGGCTATCTCGTCAAACAGCGGTCAATGAGTGATATCGGGATGTTACGACAGCTAACAGATCTTATTTAGCGGGAAGGGCTTTCTCTTCGGTCCATAGACGATTCGGAAGAGGTCGCCCTTCTTCCCCCATTTGGAGTCCTCTCCATGAAGCCAGTACTGCAGCCCGTATGTATCGCTGTACACATCGAATGAAATGTTGAACTCGGACAAAGATGAGTGGCAGTGGGCAAATCGCGGAGGCAATTTCACTGCCGCCATCGGAATGACACCGTCCGGTCTGAGAATTATTTCGGCTAGCGGACCCAGCGTTGGGTTGTACACTGGGCCACCCTTCATTGAGTAGGTCGTGTTTATTGTCCAGCCATTTCGTCGCACTGCTGCACTGTCGACCAGAACTCGACGGACCGCTTCCTCGCCTGAAAGACCGGGTTCAAGCGGAGCCAGATACTCGGCGTAGAATCTGAATCCCTGCAATTCGTTTGGATAGCGGTTGTGCGGTCTGTCTCCCCCGCCTGCGAAGGATGCGACAACGACTAAAGCACACAACACCGCAGAGGCTCTTGCCACGGGGGTTTCCACTCTCACATTAGACACCGATCATCGGTCAGTTGGCGAAACTAGGCGTTTACACTCAAAACCCCGGTCAGCTGTCGATGAGTGCGGTCGGAGTTTGTGCCAATCTGCGAAAGTGGGCTATAGCGAAGGAGACCGTCGCGTAAGCCAAAATCCCAAGTAGTCCTGCGCCAGCAATAGTTTCGAGACTCAGCCAAGTCACGTAAGAGTCCTGTTTGGAACTGTTGCGACCCGCCGCCATGCTCGGTAGAAGTAGGTTGTTGGGGCAATCGGAGTTCCGATGAGGAACAGAGTGTAGACGACGGCGATAACTGCTTCCACGACAGGGTGAGCGCGAGTGTGCGAATCGAGGTTCGGCAGCACCATCGCGGCGCACCACAGGAAGATGGCCCACGCAAAAGCAACCTTTCCGAGCGTAACGCGGGACAGGGTCATCGCTGTTAATGATAACCCGCTGGCCTTGTCGCTCAATGACGGAGATCACAACCACTCGAGTCAATTGGTTGTAATCAGCGATTTCACTCGTTGGCACTGGCTTCGAAACCGGACCGTCGAACCAAGGACACCCCGCCGCGACTTCGACGCATCCCGTTGTTACCTCGGTACTTAACCCCACCCCACCAAAGCGCGTCACAATAGCGCTTCCGGGGCAAGACCTGCGGCCCGTTTTCTGATATTCTCATGCGTTTTACTCAGAGGTGAGCCGTGGAAAAGCGCGGGCTGAAGTACCGTCGCGGCCGTTTGGGTGAGGCCCTGCGTGAGGAGATCGAAACCATCGTGGAAGGCGAGTTGGCCGATCCTCGGATCGGGCTGGCGAGCGTGAGCAGCGTCCGGTTGGCCGACGATGGCCGTTCGGCGCAAGTCTGGATATTTGTGGACGGCGACGACGAAGAAGCCGACCGCAGCATGGACGGCCTCGAAGCCGCCAAGGACTATATCCGGCACGAACTCGTGGAGCGCCTGCGACTGCGGCGCGCACCCGAATTGTATTTCCGGCTGGACCGTTCCGACCGCGAAAAGGCGCGAGTCGAGGAATTGCTCGCGCGCGCGAAAAAGAGAAGCAAAGCCCGCACCGCACTGCAAGGGAAAGAGAAGGAATAAGGAATAGCGACATGGTGCACGACGTCCTCCGGCAAATCGAGCAGCGAGACCGGTTTCTGCTGACCTCGCACGCGCGCCCCGACGGCGACGCGATCGGCTCGGCCCTGGCCTGCTGCCAACTGCTGCGCGCCATGGGCAAGCAGGCCGATGTCGTGCTGCACGACGCGGTGCCCCGCATCTACCGCTCGCTTCCGTTCGCCGATCAGGTGGTGCAATCGAATACGGTCGAGGGAAATTACGAGGCTGCCATCATTCTGGAGTGTGACAGCATTCACCGCACGCGGCTCGCCGGCCTGGAAGACCGCTTCCTGATCAGTATCGACCACCACGTCAGCGGACGGCCCTTCGCGCACGTGAACTGGATCGACCCGCATGCGGTAGCGACGGCGGAAATGGTTTTTCGTCTGGCTCGCGAGGCAGGCGTGAAATTCTCGCCTGAGATCGCCACTTGCCTCTACACCGCTCTGATGACCGATACCGGATCGTTCATGTTCCAGGGGACCAACGAAAACACCTTTGCCCTGGCTCGCGAACTCGTTCTCGCCGGCGCCGATCCGGCCCACTGCGCGCGGGGCATTTATTTTGCCCACTCCGTCGCCAAGATGCGGCTGCTTGGCGAAGCCCTGCGCAATCTGAGGACGGAGGGCCATATTGGCTGGACCTGGGTGATGCAAGCGCAAATGGAATGCTACGGCGCCCGGGAAGAAGATCTCGAGGGCCTGGTCAACTATGTGCTTTCGATCGGCGAGATTGAGGTGGCAGCCTTTTTCCGGGAGCTTCCCGATGGCCGCTTCCGGGTCAGCATGCGCAGCAAAGGCAAACTCGACGTCGCCCGCGTGGCCGAGAGCTTTGGCGGAGGCGGCCACGAATGCGCCAGTGGCTGCTCCCTCGAAGGCCCACTCGCCAGCGCCGTCCGCGAGGTGCTGGAGCAGCTTCGCCGCGGCCCTTCCGTACAATAACTGCGTGCGGGCAGGAATTGCTGACTGTTGATTGCTGATTGTTGATTGAAAAACTTCCGGGCTAGAGCTTCTCAATCAGCAATCAACAATCAACAATCAATAATCAGCAATCAACAATCAATAAATCAACAATCGCAGATCATGCCATTCCTTCTCGGGCCGCTCGCCCCATGACCGCTCGCAATCGCACCCATTCCGTGCTCCTCGCGGGTTTCTGCGCGTTTCTGTTTCTCTATGGCCTCGGACAATTTGGCCTCATCGGCGCCGATGAGCCGCGCTACGCCCAGGTGGCTCGCGAAATGTTCGAGCGTCACGACTGGATCACGCCCATGCTCGGCGGCCAGCCCTGGCTGGAAAAACCGCCCCTCTACTACTGGCAAGCCATGATGTTCTATGCGCTGTTCGGCGTCCACGATTGGGTGGCCCGGCTGCCCTCAGTGCTCGACGCCACGGTCCTCGTGCTGGCGGTGTACTTCTTCCTGCGCCGCTTTCGGAATGGCTCCGAACTAGATGGAGCCCTGATCGCCGCTTCCTGCGCGGGTATCACCGCCTATGCCCACGCCGCTTCGACCGATATGCCATTGGCGGCGGCCTTCACTGTCGGCATGCTGGGCTGGTGGACCTGGCGCGAAAGCGGAAAGCGAGTCTACCTCGCCGTGTTTTACGCCAGCATGGCACTGGGCACGCTGGCCAAAGGCCCGGTCGCACCGTTTCTCGCAGCGGTCGCCATCGCGCTCTATGCTGCGGCTGCGCGTGAACTGCGCCTGATCGCCCGTACGCTGTGGGTTCCTGGAATTTTGCTTTTCTGCGTGATCGCCTTGCCCTGGTACGTGGCAGTGCAGGTACAGAATCCAGCATTTTTCCGCGAATTTATCCTGGAGCACAATCTGGGCCGTTTCTCAACTAACCTTTATCACCACACCGAACCGTTCTGGTATTACCTGCCGGTCACGGCGTTGGCGCTACTTCCGTGGACGGCATTTGTGATCGCAGCTTTGGCGCGGTCGGTGCGACTGTGGTGGGAAGAGCGCAACTCTTCAAGAGACCAAGGCAGCGACCTCGATCCCGACTCCGGGTACGGCCTGAGCTGCTTTGCCTGCTGCTGGCTGATTGTGCCCCTCGTGTTCTTCTCGATCTCGCAATCGAAGCTGCCCGGTTACATTCTTCCTGCGATTCCCGCGGGCGCAATTCAGTTGTCGGAGTATCTGCGCCAGCATCTCGCGGAAAGTGAAAGTGGTCCGGTCTCCAAGTGGCTGGCCGCGTTGCACGCCTTGCTGGCGGCCGCTTCCATCATTCCGGCGTTACTGATCGCGTACTTGATTGGCCAGCACCGCGTGCCGGGCGGCCAACCAATGTTAGTCGCGCTCTCCATCGCGTTCGTAATGTGTGCGGGAATTGCTCTCACGCTGGTCAGCAGAATGGGCCTGCGCATGCTGCGCTTTGTGACGCTGATCCCGGTTGTGCTGACGGTTGCCGCGGTGCTGAAACTCGGGTCGAATGCGCTGGATCAGACCCTCTCCGCGCGGCCGTTGGCGCAAGAAATCTCCGGCATGGAGACGCATCCCCTGCCTCTCGCCATCTACCACGTTCCGCGCGAACTGGAGTACGGCCTGACTTTCTACCGCAACCGCTTGACTCTGAACTACGACTGGGGCAGCGTTCCGCAGCAAGAGCACTTGCTGGTGGCGCCGGAGAATTCGCAGACGGAACTTGAGCGGTTGCTTGTCGGGCGGCGCGTGTCCTTCCTCGGCCACTACGCGCCCCAGCATGTGGACTACTTCTGGGTTGCGGCTGCGGGATCCAGCTTGAAGCACTAACCACCGAGGCGCAGCGATCCGCTGTTGCCGCCCTGTGTTCCACCGGTTTGCCTCGGGTTCTCCGACCCACTACACTCAAAGGTTTGCCACCGCGATCGCTGCCGCAGGCTCTTTTTTTGCCGGCCGGCGTTGCAGGAGCCCTTTGGAGATTCTCGACCTCAGACACTTCTCTTCGGCTGATCTGCGTCCCCTGCTCGACGACGAGACGCAAGTCTGGTCGCGCCTGCTCTCCTGGGACTATAGCGGCTCGGCGGAAATGATTCTTCGCTATGTCGACGCCAAGATTCTTCCCGGCTACGCCGCCATCGAACGCGGCCGCATTTTCGGTTACTCATTTTTTGTGTACGAAGGCAGCAAGGGTGTAATCGGAGACCTGTTCGTCAGCAACGGCAGCCGGCTTCCCAACTCACACGAAGTGGAACTCAAGCTGCTGAGGCACGTGATCGAAACCCTGCAGCAGTCTCCCGGAATTCATCGCGTCGAGGCTCAGTTGCTGGCTCACGATACCGGAAGCGTAGCCCGTCCCTTCCTGGACCAGGGCTTTCAACGCCATCCTCGCTTGTTCATGGTCCTGCCGCTGAACAAACCACCCGCCAAAGCCGGCGTGCACCCGGACATCGAAATCCGCCGCTGGAACGAGAACGATTATCAGACGGCGGCCGCGATCATCACCGCAGCCTATCGCGGCCATGTCGACGCACAGATCAACGACCAGTACCACACGCTCACCGGCTCGTTGCGCTTCCTCAACAACATCGTGCGCTTCCCCGGCTGCGGCCTGTTCGACATCGAGTCGTCACTTGTCGCGCTCGATCGCAAGGCCAAGAATGTGATCGGGCTGATCCTGTGCTCGCGCGTCCGCGGCGATGTGGGCCACGTGACCCAGGTATGCGTGCTGCCCGAGTATCGCTCGCACGGTATCGGGGAGTCGTTGCTGGCCGCCACCGTCGCCAACCTCCGCAAGCGCGGTTTCTCCCTGCTTTCCCTCACCGTCACCGAAGCCAACAACCGCGCCGTCGCTCTCTACCGCCGCCTGGAGTTCGACACCAAGCGCATCTTCGACGCCTTTGTATGGGAGGGGTAAGCAGTTGTTAGCTTTCAGCCGTCAGCCATCAGCTAAGAGCACATAAAACTATGGAATTGTTCTCGGGTTAGCTGGGACAGTCAAGCGCTCCGCCACGGGTTTGCGCTGACGGCTGACAGCTGAGAGCTATCTTCTCAACAGCCACATGGCCCAGCCTGCGGCGATCGCCCCGCCTAGAAACATGGCGAAGCAATACAGTCCGTAGCGGATCATCTCCCGCGTGGTCTCCCGGTGCGTGATGCCGAAGACGATTGAGGCAAATACGGCAAACACCAGCGCCGCACTGAAGTGAGTGAGGTGAACGGTCATGCCGTCTCCACCAAGGAGGTTTTAGCTGACGGCTGAAGGCTGATGGCTGAAAGCTGCCTCATTGTTTCTTTCCGATGGCGATGTGATACGCGTCGGCCACGGCGATAAAATTCAGCAGCCCGGCCACGATCATAAACTTCGTTCCATAATCGGCGATAGCGAAGGCCACGGCGCCTTGTCCCCAATCCTTGGCCAGCGTGACGATATACATCCCGCCCGCTCCCACGTCTCCAATAAAGCCCAGGATGTCGAGAATGTCGCCGCCGTTCGCCTTGTAGATGTGGCCCTGCATCAGCAATCCCAGAACGAACAGCGTCCCGATCGAAACCAGCAGCAGCACGCCGCGAATCCAGCGCTTCTGGATCATGTGCCCCGCACCCGGAATCAGCCATCCGAGGGCAGGCGCAATCACCGGCATCATGCTGACCGGTGTCACTTCCGCTTTTCCTGTCGTGGAATTTCCCATCAGATGGTCACAATCTCGCGTTGGATTTTGCCCGTCACTTCCGCCGACTTGGCCCGCACCAGCACGTTCACTTCGCTGCGCACGCCGAACTCCGGCAGATAAATGCCGGGTTCGATCGAGAAGCAGGAGTTGGGAAGAATCTGCCGCTCGTCATGGATCTCGAGATCATCCATATTCGCACCGTTCGCGTGAACGTCTATGCCGATCGAGTGCCCGGTGCGGTGCACGAAATAGTCGCCATATCCCGCCTTCTGGATGTGTCCGCGAGTGGCGCGATCCACTTCCCAGCCGGCGATGCGCCGCCCGGTGGCGACGGCGTCCACCACGGTCCTCACTCCGGCATCGCGCGCATCGCGCACAATCTCAAAAATCTCGCGCATGCGCCCCGACGCTGCTCCACCCACAAACCCCATCCACGTGATGTCGTAATACACCGCGCCCGCAGTATTCTTTTTTCCCCATACATCCAGCAGCACCAGATCGCCCTCCCGAATGGGGGCGGAACGGTCGGCACGCGGCTCGTAGTGCGGGTTTCCGGCGTTTGCGTTTACGGCCACGATTGGCGGATCATCGGTCACCAGGTTCTCCCGCCGAAATGCCTCCATGAACCACTGTTGGATGCCGTGCTCGGTGGTGCCACCGTTGCGCGCCCGCCGTCCGATTTCCTGGAAGGCGGCCGCGGTAATCGCGTCGATAGCGTCCCGCGCCGCAAAATGCGTTTTGATTTGTGCTTCGCTCCACGTAGCTTCGAACTGCGCCACCAGGTCGGCCGAACTCACAATGTTCTTGCCCAGCCCGCGCAACAGATCGATGGTCCCGCCATCCACCAGGGAAACGTAGAACACAATATTATTCGGCGAGTACTGCATGGCAATATCGCGCTGCAACGACAGCATCGCCTTCAGGTTATCGAACAGTTCCTGCCAACCCGAGTACTGGAGTTTCTTGCCGGGAATGGAATCGAGATGTCCCGCCTCGATCTTGTGCACCAGTTTGACCGGCTCGCCCTCCGCCGGCACAAGATAGAACCAGCGGCGTGTGACCATCAGCCCCTCGGGCAGGCCCAGCACCCGATAGGCAATCGGATCGCGGTGATGATGGTCGTAGAACAGCCAGGCGTCGATGTTGCGTTCGCGCAGCGCGGCTTGGATGGCGGCCAGGTCCATGAGCAAACCTCTATTGTAAACAACACGAAGGATTTGGGCGAATCGCGGACCCGGAAGGTAGTGGTTCAGTTTTGGATCTTTGGACTCTTTCAGCGGCGTCATCCCGAGACCGGCGCATTTCAGCCGGGTGAGGGATCTCGCGTGAAGCTTCCCTGAGGACTTTCTGCCGGGCGCGCGCGCAGTATCCGTCGCTTCGCCGTCGTGCTCGCCCTGTATCCGTCTTGCCGCCTTGAAGCAGCGTCGCAGCGATGCCAGGCTCAGCTATTTCCAAGACCCGGGTGACGCGAAGCATTCGAACCGTCCTTGTTGCGAATGAAACTGGAAGATACGGGTCGGAAAGAGGCTGGAAGGCTGCCATCGTCCACAGACACCCCAACGTGGATGTATTGTTCCGTGTTCTCCAAAAGGTCGACTTCCACTTGGTATTTCTTGGACTCGAATTCGACTTCGTAACACTCACTGTCAGGCAACGTCGACATCACTTGCGCATAGGACATTGCCGACCATTTCTTCATCTCCGCTTCGAGAACTGGCCTCCATTCGTCCCGACGAGCCCTGATCTTGTCCCAGTACCGGCGCCAAGGATTCTTCATGGTTACTCACATAACCGATCACCACCGAAACAGTCACGTAGCCAGAATGCGCTTCTTCACAGCCGGAGACAGCGTCTCGCAAGCCGTGCGAATCACCAGCCGCGGAGCCCGCCCGCGAATCTTCATCAGATACGGCACCGTGCGCTTGGCATCGTATTTGGCCGTCTCGCGCAGCAGCCAGCCCAGTCCTTTTTGCACCATGTCATCTTCATCGGCGAGCAGCGAGTCGGAAAGCTTCTTGATCTCCGGGAAGAACATTTTCTCCCGCGCTCCTCGAATCAGCGCCACGCACGCCGCTCTGCGGTGCCAGCGATCACGCGACTTCGCCCAGCGAAACACCGACTCTACCCGCGACGGCTTCGCCGCCACCATCGGCGCAATCAGATAGTGCACCAGCCCATCGTGATCCGCCCAACTGCTGATGCGATCCAGCCAGGACTCGAACAACTTGAACTCGGCGTCGCCAAACTCTCCCTCAAGCTTTTCCAGCAGAAAGACTGCCACGACTTTTTCTTCCAGCACTGGCCCGGAAAAAAGCTCATCCGCAACCTTCACCAGAAAATCGAGTCCGAGTTCTTTGCGGATTTCCCGCCGGAAGCTCTTCGCTACCCGCCGCAGATCCGCCGTATACCACCCATGCGACTTGATCTCTTCCTTGAAAAACCACTGCACGCCCGCCCCATGTTCGGCCGACCCTCCGTCTTTCAGCGTGCGCCGGATCTGCGCTGCAATTTGGGAAGGGGTTGTTTTGCGTGGAGCCATGGAACCCGCGAATTGTAAACCAGGCAATCAAAGAAAGGCGGCCGACAAAGGCCGCCCTGCTCTTTCAAACTTTGGTCAACCCTCATGCGGCGCGAGCTGTGGCAGATGCGGGCCGATACCCACACTCCCCCGCTTTTTTCAAGGCTTGCAACGCTTCTTCCGGAGAAATCAATGGTGTGGTCTGAACCGATTTGCAGGCCCCGCCTCCCGCAAACGCCATGGCGATGGCCGCAGCGCTCACGTTGTCGGGGAGTTCGGCAATCACGACGACGTCATAATCTCCGAAGGAGAACCACGCAGCTTCGATCTTGCCCCCGAGTTTCTCGATGGCCGGCCGCACCGCCTCAATCCGATTCTGCGGATTTGCCAGCAGAGCTTCCCACCCTTCGCTCGAATACGCGACCTGGTGCAGGTAATGTGGCATACATCCTCCTTTGCGATTCGCTTGCTGGAGGCGAATGATCCCAGAGGCCAGAGCCGAAGTCAAGCGGAGCGCGGCTGCCCGCTAGCTGGCCGGACTGCTGGATGCAACCCTCGCATACCGGTCATAAATCCACAGCAGCACGGTCGTCGCCACGCCCACGCCCGTCACCACCCACCACATGCGCTCCGGTTGGTGCAGGACTTCCCCAAAATGATGAGCCAGCGTCCCCCCGAACCAACCCCCGATCAGCGATCCGATTCCGATCGGTAAAAATGCGAAGCCCATGTACGTGCCCTGTTGCCCCGGCGGCGCCAGCCGCGAAATATATTCGTAGTACCGCGGTTGCTGAATGATCTCCCCCAGCGCCAGCACGAACAGCGAGAGCACTGCACCCCGGGTCGTCGGCCAGAAGGCCAGAATCAGCCATGAAAGGGATGTGACCACGGTGCCCAAAATCACTGCTTGAAACGCCGGAATCTTGCGTATCAGGAAATTCACCAGCAGAGTGAGACAGATGACCGTGACTCCGTCAGTCACCAGAATGAGTTCGACGTCCGCTTTCGCGTTGATGTAGCCGTGGATGTAGCCGGGCAAGCTGATGTACTGTTGCCAGAACACAACCCAGTAACCGGTGAACAGCACCAGGAACCACATGAACCGGCTGATTCCGGCCAGCACCAGCAGCAGCAGTCCGCCCCAGATCCACCACGGAACGCTGAATCGCGGATAAATCCACAGGCCGATGCGCAGCAGCAGGGCGATCGCTAACACCGGCAAAACCAGGCGGTAATTGCCCACCACCACGCAGAAATTCCCCGCCACCGTCGCAATGGAAGGCGGAGGCGCATCCCCAGGCTTGCGCGGCTCTCGAAAGAAAATCAGCACAAAAAAGAACATCGCGAAGACGCTGAGCGCGGCCACGCGGTAAACATTCTCCACGCCCAGATGGCGATGCGCCCACGATGCTAAATAGGGACCGGCCGCGCCTCCGATATTCACCATCGTGTAGTAGATCGAGTAACCGATCGAGCGCACATTTTCCTTGGAAGCCCGCGCCGTAGTACCCACCACGCAAGGCTTCACCATCGAAATGCCGAGCGCGGGAAGAATAAGAATGCATCCGACAAACAAACTCAGCGGCACCGCATTGCGCACCGGCGCCAGCCATGGCGCCCCGATGGAACCAATCAGAAAATACGCGGCAGCCAGGATGAGGTAGGCCGTCGACAGCGCGCGCCGGAAGCCCAGACGGTCGGCGGCAGCCCCGCCGAAGATAGCAAGAAACCACACCATGCCGCCGAAAATGCCGGTCAGAGTTCCGGTTTGCTCGGTGGAAAAATTCAGCTTCTCCTGCAGGTACAAGGCGAGCGACGCAAATGCTCCGTAATAGGAAAGCCGCTCGAAGATCTCGCTGATGTTGGCAATCCAGAACGGACGTTCAAACCCGGTGCGGATGTCGTCCAAGCGTTCGGAAACGGTCAAAGCAGCTCCTGATAGTCTGTGTGGCGCGGGCGCCCTCGCCCGCGTTTAGATCTCGAACCGCCTGTGTGGCGCGGGCACTCTTGCCCGCGACTCTGGCTCGCGGTTACGACCCAATTTACGACCCAATCCGCCTTGTGACATCCTCGGCGGAAAGCCCGGCGACCCGTATCACTTTGTTCCGACCAGTCTGGCCGGACGCAATGGTAACGGAAGATCGCGGCACCTTCAAAAGTTTTGCGAAGAATTCGATGCAGGCGTCGTTGGCTTTGCCCTCGACCGGAGGGGCAATGAGGGAAACCTTGAGCGCCTCCCCGAGTTCGCCGGTGATGGCATTTTTCCTGGCACGAGGATGAATCTTGACCGCAAAGGTCGCTCCAGACGGAGTATCACGAACCGAAATCATGATTCGATTTCACCTGGCGATAACGGTGCCGCGAAGGAGAATAAGAATCCATATCCACACTGGGCGCCGAAGGAAGCGCGATTTAGAGCAGTTCTTCTCCGTGGCTCTGTGCCTCCGTGGTAGATTCTCTCTGGTCTCGCTCAATGTCCGCGCTCACCCGTTCTTCCCCAGCGACAACACCGTTTCCACCAGCAACAGCCCCGCCACCAGCAATAACTGCGGATTTGCCAGCGTGTGCGCCTGCCCAATGCTCGCCATCAGCGCGACAAAGAACACCAGCATCGTCACATTCGCCGCGATGCAGAACATCTTCAAGCCCAGCACGACATAACCATTGCGAATGCGCAGCATGTTGAGCATCGCGGTGAACAGCAGCGCCAGATCGGTGCCAAAGACCCAGATGCGGCCCGTGTAAGTCCTGGGCACAAGCAAGCACTCGACGATCGCCAGAACAAACAGCATCCCCGCGCAGAGCCGGTCGAGATGTTTCATGGTGTTCCCCCGTGACCTCTGTGTCCCCTGTGGTTAAGCCTTTGTTCTTTCCCCAAAAATGGCTGTTCCAACCCGCACGCAGGTCGAACCCTCTTCCACCGCCACTTCGAAGTCGTGTGACATGCCCATCGAAAGCTCGTCCATGGCGACGCGAGGCAGCTTCCGCGCCGCAATCGCATCCCGCAATTCGCGCAGCCGGCGGAAGTAAGGCCGCGCTCCGAAAGGATCCTCCGTAAACGGTGGCACTGTCATGAGCCCGCGAAACTCCAGCGCTTCCAGTCGAGGCGCGGCCAGCAGCAGTTCTTCCAGTTCGCGCGAGTCTGGCGCAACTCCGCTCTTGGCTTCCTCACCGCCCACGTTGATTTCGACCAGCACGCTCAACCGCTTGCCCAGCCCACGCGCCGCCGCGTCCAGCTTCTCCGCCAGCTTCACTGAATCCACCGAATCCACCGCACCGAAAAGTTCCACAGCTTTCCCCGCCTTGTTCGTCTGCAAATGCCCAATCATGTGCCACTCGGCTTCGAGCAGGTCGGCCAGCGCCGCGGCTTTCCCGGCAAACTCCTGCACCCGGTTTTCCCCAAACAGCCGCTGCCCCGCGGCATAAGCCTCGCGAATGCGCTCCGGTGGCTGCGTCTTACTCACCGCCATGAGTGCAATCTGGTCAGGAGAACGTCCCGCCCGCGGCGCAGCCACGACGATGCGCTCGCGAATCCCGGCAATGTTTTCCGCAATTGCCATAAGAACACTAAACCACGAAGGACACAAAGTTACACCAAGGAACTCGTGATTCTCCTTCGTGCAACTTCGTGTCCTTCGTGGTTAAGAAGATCCTTCGCTCAAGCTCGGGATGACGGCCCGCGGCTCCCGCTTCGCTCACGCCGCGCGAGCGCCGTCACATGATCGCCGTCGGCGGTGCCGGTTCCTCCGGAGTTCCGGCATTGGCCAGGGGCACGCGAATCATCACCCCAATCAGCACAGCCAGCGCAGCCACTGCCAGCCAAACGGAAGGCGTCCAGTGGACCAGAGTCACATCCTTGCCCGATCCCACCAGCCCCGCGATGACCAATCCGCATAGCGCTTCCCCGGCGATCAGTCCCGACGCCGTCAGCACGCCCGCATTATCCACGCGCGCCTTCTGCGCATCGTTGTAGCCGCGACGATCGCGCACCCGGTCGGTGACCCAGCGGATCACGCCACCCACAAAAATCGCGAACGTCGTTCCCAACGGCAAGTACATCCCGACCGAGAACAGCATCACGCTCTTCACTTCGATCATGACCATCGAAAGGCCCAGCAGGATGCCCACGACCACCAGCGGCCACGCCATGTCTCCACCCACAATCCCTTTCGACAGCATCGCCATCAGGCCCGCCTGCGGAGCAGGAAGCGCATTGCTGCCGAAGTGGTACGCCTTGTCGAGATAGGCTAACGGAACGAAAAGAACGAGGGACGCGACGACAATTCCAAAAAGATCCCCAATTTCCATCTTCGACGGCGTGCCACCCAGAATGTGGCCGACCTTCAAATCCTGCAGCATTTCGCCGGCAACCGCCGACGAGACGCACACTACCGCCGCGACTCCAAGTACCGCCGCAACTCCGCCGGTTCCCGAGACTCCCAGTGCCACCATTAACAGCGCGGCAATCACTAGAGTGCACAGCGTCAACCCCGAGACCGGATTGTTCGACGACCCGATCATGCCCACAAGGTTGCCGGAAACCGCGGCGAAGAAGAATCCCAGAACGATCATCACCACCGCTGCCACCACCGAACCTGTGATCACCTGCGAGCTGGACAGATTCCCCGCGCCGCCTATGAAGTAGATGTAGAGCGCAATCATTGCCACGAACACGAGTGCTACTCCGGCAAAAATCACTTTGGCAGGCAGGTCTCGCTCCGTCCGGTTTGTGACCGCGTGCGCCGCCGCAGATTTCTTCAGGTCGGAAACCGCCCTCCCCATTCCCACTGCCAGCTGCTTGCGCATCTTGAACAAGGTGTAGGTTGCTCCCACCAGCATTCCACCCACCGCGATCGGCCGCACGATCGAGTAGTAGATGGCTCCGGCCAGCAGCGTCCACGAGAGCGTTTGTCCCGCCGGCTGTGCCGCCTGAATATAGGGGCCGATGGTGAAGGTTAGCAGCGGAACCAGCAGTCCCCAGGCCAGCACGCCGCCCGCAAAATTCAGCGCCGCCAGCCGTGGACCGATGATGTAGCCTACGCCGAGATATGCCGGGCTCACGTCCGGCCCGGTGAACAAGGTCATGCCGCCCGTGACCGTTGTGGTCACATGCGGATTCGTGCCCGTGCGCAGCAACAACTTCTTGCCCAGCGCACTGATATTCACGGGGAATGTATTGCCCGCCGAGAACACATTGACTGCGCCCAGCAGGTACATGAATCCGCCAAAGCCCATATTGGCAAACAAAATCTTCGCGGCTTTGGCGCCCTGCTGACCGGCCTTGTGAATCTCCGACGCCGCAACCGATTCGGGGTAGGGAAGGTCCGGGTCTTCCACCATCACCCGCCGCAGCAGCGTCACGAAGAGAATCCCCAGCGTGCCTCCAATCACCATCAGCGCCACCGAATTCCAATATTTCTCCCGCGTCAGCCCCGGCCACAGCCCCGCCATCACAAACGCCGGAATCGTGAACACCGCCCCCGCCGCCACCGACTCGCCAATCGACCCGACGGTTCGAGCGATGTTTTCCTCCAGCAGCGACCCTTTCATCAGCCGCAGCAGCGCCATCCCGATCACCGCCGCCGGATACGTCGCGGCAATCGTCATCCCGGCCTTCAGCCCGAGATAGGCGTTGGCCGACCCCAAAACCGCCGTCATCACCAGCCCGATGAGCAGGGCCCGGAAGGTGAACTCCTTCATCTCCATGTTTTCGGGAACGTAGGGAACGTGCTTCTTGACCACAGGTGGGGTGACCGTACTCATGGGCGAAATCCTCGCAAGGGATGGGTTGGGACCAAGTAACTTCCTTCTCTAACTCATTCAAAACACTGGCACGGCGCACGTTAGCACGCGGCGCGTCCGCTTTACAAGTACGATGCTCATACATGGCCTTCTTCGCGGTAGCTTGTTTTCCGGGGGAAGGGTAAAATATTTCTTAACTGGTCAGGTTGCCCCTTCGTCGTCTCGTCATTCCGAGGTGCGCATGTCTACCGATTCCCCCGTGTCTTCCTGGCTTCGGCAGTTCAGGGAATTTCATTGTCTCGATTGTGGCAGCAACGCCGGGTTTCGCTCCCGGCGCCGCACGTTTTCCGAGCGATATGTGTTGCCGATTTTTCTCTTGCAGCCGGTGCGCTGCGGAGAGTGCTTTCGCCGCGACTACCGCCTGATTTTTACCCCGGTCCACGACCGGCTGTCGGACGTCAGCGGAATGGTGCGGGCATCCCATGCCGCAACTCCGACCCACCGTAACGTTGCCTAGCGGCCCGCAACGCCGTTATACTGCTCTTACTCGACACAGGAGTCGCCCGCCCGGCGGCCAGGACTGCTTGCGGGTGTCAGGGAGGCTGTCTTCAGCAGTAGTGGGGACCCAATTCGGGCTGCCCAGGCCAGGTCCGCAGTCGCAGGGGCCTCTGTTGCCTCGCGGGCCAGCCAGTTGGCCGAAAGTCTCTTCGCGGTTTTGTTTCCCGGCGGTTGCCGCATTTGCGACGCCCCCCTGATCAGAATTTCCCGCCTTCCCGTCTGCCAGGAGTGCCTCAACGCCATGCGCCCCATCGCGGGCGGCTTGTGCGCGATCTGCGGAGAACGCTTGTTCTCTCCCTACGCGGTTTCTGATACGGCGGGCGAGCCCCGTTGCGGAGTGTGCCGCCGCCTGGCCCCCAGCTTTGCCCGCGCCCTGGCCTATGGCAGCTACGAAGGCGGATTACGCGAACTCATCCACTTACTCAAGTACGGAGGCGTGCGACCGGCGGCCAACGTCCTGGGACGCATGCTGGCCGAGGTGATCGCCGCATTGGAGCCCGATTTCTCCGCTGCCCCGGTGACAGTGGTTCCCGTGCCGCTGTTTCGCGCCAGGCAGCGCCAGCGCGGCTTCAATCAGGCGGAACTGATTGCGCGGGTGGCTCTGAAATGCCACGCCGCGGAAGGCCGTCTCCACCTCGCCGAACGGGTTCTCGAACGGAAGCGCGAAACTCAGTCGCAGACCGGCCTAACCAGCCACCAGCGCCGCGAGAACATGCGTGGAGCCTTCGCGGTCGCGCAACCCGATGCAGTCCGGGGACAACAAGTGCTCGTGGTCGATGATGTTTACACCACCGGGGCCACGGTTTCCGAATGCGCCCGCATTCTGCTGCGAGCCGGCGCATCTAAAGTTTGGGTGGCCACGGTCGCCCGTACGCTAAAGGTCTCGGCGCAACACGTCGAGATTGAGCCACACGCTGTGGACAGCAAGTTCGAGGAGGGGGTCATAGCGCAACCAGTGTCCATGGCCAAAGCCGTGGGGAGTTAGACGGGCAAGGTTTTGGGAAGGGCACGACTTTAGTCGTGCCGTAACAATGGCTAAGAGTCGGGGCTTCAGCCCCTGAGGGACTTTAAGGAAAAGCGTCATGTCACCGAGGATGGAACACGAGGCCGGACCAACAAGCAGGCGGGCCGCCGGCCTGTTCGCGTCGGCGGCGCTGCACCACGACGGCAACGGCAATGCCCTGCACGCCCCCGTCCTGGTCTTGAACGCCTCGTATGAGCCCATCAATGTGTGCGCTGCCCGCCGCGCCCTCGTCCTCGTGCTCAAGGGTGTGGCCATGACGGAAGAGGAAAACGGACACTTCCTGCACGCCGCTCGCATCGCCATGCGCGTGCCGTCCGTGATCCGCCTGCTCGAGTACCGCCGCATTCCGCACCAGAGCCGCGCTCTCTCGCGCAAGAACATCCTTCTGCGCGACCGCAACACCTGCCAATACTGCGCCACCGTGCTGTCTTCCAGTGAACTGACGCTCGACCATGTAATCCCGCGCTCCCGCGGAGGCTCGTCCACCTGGGAGAACCTGGTCGCCTGCTGCCATCCCTGCAACCGCCACAAGGGCAATCAGTTTCCCGGCGAAGCCGGCATGAAGCTGATGCGCGAGCCTCGCGCCTTCAACCTCCACACCAGCCGCCACATCATGCGTTTGATGGGCAGGTCGGATGATAAGTGGAGGAAGTATTTGTTTTACTAGCTGTCTGATTGACGCTGGTCCCAAAGGGACCTCTGACAATAGCCCGCCAGTTCACTGGCGGGTCGCGCCCGACAACTACCCGCCCGTGCCGTAGGCACGATTGAAAAAACCACGCCGCACGGCATTTCAGACGTCCCTCCGGGACGTGATTCCCCGGCTGGCTTGCGTTACCCGGCGTTGAAACGCCGGGCTATTATCAGACGTCCCTCCGGGACGGCGGATCATTCTTGCGCGTCGTGGCCTGAATGAAGGAGCCTGGGCTGCGAACGCTTCGCCGCCGAAACCTTGAAACTTTACTACTGCGGCTTCTTCTGCTCCGGAGTCTGCGGGGACTGCGGCTTCTGCTCTCCCTTGGGAATTTCCTGTCCTTGATACAGGATCTTCACGTTCGAGCCGAAGCGCTTGTAGTCCTCGTACTTGACGATTTCGCGGATGTGAATGTCGTTGATGTTGAAGTGCAGCGTGTCATCGGCCCGCGTGTAGGTGGGAAACCAGTACTGTCCGTCGATCTGCTGCCGCCAGGTGGTGAACTTCGGGTAGAGATGCTCCTCTTTGCCTTTCTTCTTGGTATCGCGAATCTCCGGCACCGCCTGACCGTACGTCTTTACGATCTGGAAATCGTGATCGTCCACCCAGATTCGTCCCTGGAAATACCGCTTCTTGCCCACAATCTGTTTGGGAGCGATGTCGAAGACATAGCAGTGCAACTCATCTTCCGCCTGTTCGCCCACGTACAGAATGTTGTATTCCGGAATCTCATCGCTGGTCAGGACAAAGGGCAGCCGGTTGCGGAAGTCCTGCACGTCGCCCTGGTCGAGTGAAAGCCCGCCCTGATCCAGCGAGGACTGCGGCGCAAACACCACGTTCTCGATCCGCCGGCCCTTGTCGTCGTACAGCACGTCAAACACTTCGTGGTACTCGCCCGTGACCGTCTCGCCGTCCAGCGTCATCACGTGGATGTCCTGGCGGTAGGTGTATTTGTCGCGGGCCTCTTTGAATTCTTTTTCTCGCGCCGCAAAGCGATGGATGATTTCCTCGACCGTGATGCCCTTGGGTTGCGCGTTGTCCAGCGGGCCCTCTTGTGCATAGGCAGGCAGGCCGGCGAGCGCACCCACCAGCAGGGTCAGGAAAAGAGCACTGCGGGAAGCCAGTCTCATATCTGTCTTTAGTTTACCGAAATTCGGAGGAAGAATGCCGAAGGTCACAAACGCGCACACCGCGGCGACCCTCCCCCCGATCCCTCTCCGCTCAGTGAGACCGGAGGGTAGGGGCGCTGCAGTTCTGCCATTCACTTGGATGCTCCCGCGGCAAAGGGGTTGCCGGACACTGCGATACTGATTCGTATCAGGGCACGCATTCATGCGTGCCGCTACCCGGCACGAACTCGGTACGCCTTCAGGCGCTGGGGCTCAGAACCAGAACCGCTGCGGCTAAAGCCGGTACAGATTTCGGGAACTGGACGGCATGCCTGAAGGCATGCCCTGATACGATGCCCCCCGTGCACTGTTCCGCTCCCCCCTGCTACACTCATCCGTTTGCCGCAGGAGGTCCTCATGCGTCGTTTCTTCTTGGCTTTTCTTGCTCTCATCACGTTCACACTTCCCGCCGTCGCCCAGGCCAAACATCCCTTCACCTTCGAAGACATGATGAAGCTGAAGCGCGTGGGCGAGCCCGAGGTCTCGCCCGACGGCAAGTGGGTGATCTTCAGCGTGGTCGACGTCGATCTCGAAGCCAACACGAAAACGCCGCACATCTGGATCGTGTCTCTTGCTGGAACCGAAGAAAAAAGTGGGGTGCCCCATGTCTTGCGTCCTTTGCGAGACGTGGGAGTCACGGAACGCGTTCTCATCCCGGATCAGGATGGCGACCGTCCGCGCTGGGCGCCCGATGGGAAGCGCTTTGCGTTCCTCTCGACGAAAGAAGGCGGATCGCAAGTTTGGATCGCGGATTTCGAGGGCGGGGCGGGTACTGTTTTGCAGAAGTACAGGCTCACTTCGATTGCGACCGAAGCTGGTGGTGAACTCTGGTCACCGGATGGAAAAAACATTCTTTTTACCTCCGATGTCTATCCTGAATGTGATGTCGCGCTGGCCGACGTAAGCAATTGCAATGCGAAAGAACTCAAGGAGCACGAGAATTCCAAAGTCAAGGCGCTGGTTTTCGACCACCTACTCTACCGACACTGGAACGCTTACAAGGAAGGCAAGCGCACGCACATTTTCGTAATCGGAGTTAACGAGCAGCAGCTTGGAAACACGAGAGGCGGTCAAATTTTCTTTGCTCGCGATCTCACCCCCGGCGACTACGATGCGCCGGTATTCTCGCTCGGAGGGCAGGACGACTATGCCTTCTCTCCCGACGGCCAGGAGATTTGCTACACCTCGAATCACGACAAGAATCCGGCGGCTTCCACCAACAACGATCTGTGGATCGTTCAGGTCAGCGGAGGGCCGGCCAAGAACATCACCGCCGACAATCCCGCCAGCGACTCGTCGCCGCTCTATTCGCCCGATGGCCGCTACATCGCCTACCGCGCCCAGCAGCGTCCGGGCTACGAGAGCGACCGCTTCCGCCTGATGCTCTACGACCGCAAGACGGGGGAGAAGAAGAATCTGACCGAGAATTTCGATCATTGGGTGGGATCGTTCGGCTGGATCGGAAGACACGAGATTTTTTTCAGTGCGGAGGATGAGGGCGAGTCTCCAATTTACTGGATCATGCCGGAAATCTGCCTTGAGCGTTGCCGTCCGATCAAACTCGTCGGCGGGTACAACGACGACATAGCTGCAGTCGAGAGCGAGCCTGTCATCGATAAAGGGATTGTCGTCTCGAATCCTCCCATTGTCTTTAGCCGGATGTCGCTCCGAGCGCCGACAGAGATTCTCGTGGCCGAACATGCTGATTGCTCACTCGGTCTTGAAAAAATCAGGGCGCTGCTCCTCGGGGAGTCCAAGGAACCGGTGCCGCAGTGTGCGCTGGCAAGCACACGCCAGCTTACCCACTTCAACGACGCGCTCCTCTCGCAAGTCGCCATGTCCCCGCTCGAATCCTTCTGGTTCACCGGCGCAAACAGCGACAAGGTCGAAGGCTTCCTGGTTAAGCCGCCGAACTTTGATGCCTCGAAGAAATATCCCGTGAAGTTCCTCATCCACGGGGGGCCGCAGGGGGCCTGGGGAGACGACTGGAGCTATCGCTGGAATCCCGAGCTGTTCGCGTCACCAACTTCATCGACGAGCAGCGGATACGTCGTCATCATGATCAACTTCCACGGCTCGACCGGATACGGGCAGAAGTTTATCGACGCCATCAACGGCGACTGGGGCGGCGCTCCGTTCGAAGACCTGATGAGGGGCCTCGACTACGCGGAGAAGACTTACCCGTTCATCGACAAAGACCGGGAGTGCGCGCTGGGCGCCAGCTACGGCGGCTACGCCATCAACTGGATCCTCGGCCACACCGACCGCTTCAAGTGCCTGGTGTCGCACGATGGCATGTACAACGCCGAGTCGGCCTGGGGCACCACCGAAGAGCTTTGGTTCAACGACTGGGAGTTCAAAGGCACTCCCTACGACAACCGCGCCATGTACCAGAAGTGGTCGCCGCATGAGTACGCCAAGAATTTCAAGACGCCGACGCTGGTCATCCACGGCCAGCGCGACTATCGCCTCGACGTGAGCGAAGGCTTCCAGCTTTTCACCACGCTGCAGATGGAGGGCGTACCGTCGAAGATGCTGTATTTCCCCGACGAAGGCCACTGGGTGCTGAAGCCGCAGAATAGCAAGTTGTGGTACGAAACAGTAAACGCCTGGGTGGACCAGTGGACGAAGAAGTAAGCGGGCTTCGGGCCCCGGCAATCGGGCTTCGGCAAAGTCCATGTGGGGACGGCCGCCCTTCGACGTTGCTCAGGGCAGGCTCTCGGCTGTCCAGCCGAGCGCAGCTCGGCAGGTTGTGTGGCGCGGGCGCCCTCGCCCGCGAAGCAGCCGATGATCGGCGGAGCGGTCCCGCAGGGACGGTTGAGATGAATGGCAGGCTGCGCCGCCGTTCAGTCGTGCCTACGGCACGAGGGCCGTATTGTCCCGTCGTATTCCCGCCAGTGAACTGGCGGGCTATTATCAATGGTCCCTCCGGGACCCGTGTCCCTTTGGATCCGACATGCGTAAATCAAAACCCCAACGCCGTCCTCCGAAATCATCGGTTGTCCCGCAAGCCGACGCCCAGGCGCAACTCGACTCCTTTCTCGCAAAATACGATGCGGAGGTCGCCGCCTTCGCCCGCCGCGCGCTCGTGAAGATGCGCAAACTCGTCCCCGGCGCCATCGAGATGGTCTACGACAACTACAACTGGCTGGTCATCGGCTTCAGTCCAACCGAGCGCCCGTCCGAGGCGATCTTTTCTCTCGTGCTGCCTCCTGGCCGCGTGACCCTGTGCTTTCTGCAGGGCGCCGGATTGCCCGATCCCGGCAAACGCCTTCAAGGCAGCGGCAACGTAGTTCGCAACATCCGGCTGTACAGTGCCGGCCAACCGGATGCCAAGGTGCTGGATGATCCCGAAGTCCGTGGACTCATCAACGTGGCTCTCAACCGCGCCAAAGTTCCCATGCCGGAGGGAGCACGCCGCAAACTCATCATCCGATCGGTTTCTGCGAAGCAGCGTCCGCGCCGCCCGGCTGCTGGCAGAGAGTGAAAGAGCGATGTGTGGCGCGGGCGCCTCGCCCGCGCTCTATCCGTAAGTCGTTGAAATTATCCGCAAGTTATTGACTTTCCCTGGAAGTTGTTGAAAAGTCGTAGAAGGGCCCTGGGAAGCCCCAGGATGCACAATCGTGCGGCCCGTGATGTTTTCCCTGTCCCAGTCGATCAAAGACGATTCTAGGGCCGTTTCCGGCCCCGCAAATGGCATTGTGGGCGAAGGTCAGGCTGGCTTTCTTGGCGGCGCAGCCGCGGCCGCTGCCCGGTCTATCTCCAATTAGCCAAAAGATATAATCTGTGAAGGATATCTCTTTTCTTTGGCCAAGTGGCTGAAAACAATGGTTGTGAAACAAGAGAAGCAAGCCGTGGAGGTTGCGGCTCGCTTCTCATCCGTGGAGGCAACGGAGTTTCTTCGCATTCGGGTGGTCAGCGATAAGCGAGCGGTAAGTTCAACCAAACAAGAGGACGAGGGAGCTCCCCCGGGCTTTGCCTAATAACCGGCATTCTACTCGTACTTTTGGGCAGGAACGGGACTTCTTGGGCAGTTACGTGGCGGAGTTGCGAAAGAGAGTCACTTGCCGTGAATGGTTGTGATTACCATCAGCAGCACGAAAACACCGAGCATCACAACAACTGTTTTGAGAAAGATGTGTCGAGATGGACGGGGAAGATTTTCGTCAGGCCAACTGATAGCCCTTTGGCAATTTGGACAGACCGGGGTTAATCGTACCACTGGCTGTCTACAGGCCTTGCAATACCAACATTTCGGCTGAGTTCCCTTATTGATTAACCAAACCACCAGCCAGATTGTTGCGACAAGCCAGAGTGGTCCGAAGATGATCATGGGTCTACTTGCCTCCTTTTCCTTCAGATGGTGCTTGGGGCCGGTGGGCCTGTAGGTAAGCATGAGACTTCTTGGGCAGGGGCTCGCTTTGCTGGGCAAAGCCGCTTCCCGCTCGGACCGGGCTCCACGGAAGCGGCGCATGCTTTGGCCGGGTGCCGCCCGTTCCTGGCCCGGCCGTGCCCTCAGCAGCTCCGGGAAGCGCTTCCAGTTCGTATTGCAACGCAGCCCCAGTCCCTGCGGAAATCATGATGGCAATCTCGAGCGGCGCAGAAAATGATCCCGTGGAAGGCACAAGGCTCGCCATGCCATTGACGTCGCTCGCGACGATGGACTGAGCTGCGCCTAGGATGACTGGCATTGGCAGATTCGTGGTGACCGGATCGCCGCCCGGGGGCACGACCGGATCGTCCGGCACCGGCCGTGTCAGCGTGGAAAGAAACGTGACGCTCGCTCCCAGAACCGGGACCGGCAGCGGCGACGAGTTGGTCACGCGCACGGTCACGGGCTGAAAGGCCAGCCCGACGATCGCTTGCCCGTACCCCGCCACCTCTTGCAAGTTCAGCATAGCGGCCGGCACCGCATTCACCTGGACGGTTTGACAAGGATTGTTTCCCGGCGCGACGCAGGCGTTGAGCATCACACCGGCAGTGAGATTCGTCAGGTTGAGAGTAACGCTGGCATAACCGTTGCTGTTGGTGGTGGCGCTGGGGGCGCTGAGCGATGCCGTTCCCTGTGCAATCAGAAAGTTTACGGTCACGCCGCTCTGTCCAGCACCGTTGCTGACCACGCGCGCGGTTAGCGGTACGCTTACTGTCGCGCCATTGGCTACGGAAAGATATTGGGGAGTAACTCCCAGGTCCAACAAGGGCGAGGACGAAAACGCCACCAGAGTTGCCACTACGGATTGCGCAGGACTGTAGACTCCGGGCGCCAGCGTCACGACCGTGGTGACTTGGCCCGCGGCTGCGGGCGCGAGCATGGTGGAGGCCAAGCCGCTCTCGTCCGTGAACGAAATGCAGGCAGAGGCTCCGCCGCACACGGAAAGCGCTGTGCCGGCGGTTGTGCTCCAGCCGATGGTGGCTCCGTCGACGGGTGTAACGCCATCGGATGCCACCACCTTCACAATGACTGGATTCGCGGCCTGGGTTCCCACCGCGGTGCGCGAGTTGGAGCCCTGAACGAGAATCAGCTTGTCAGTGGCGGCCGCGCCCACGGTGAGCGCGTTCGTCATCGTGGAAAACGAGCCGCTGGCGGGATCGGTGATGGTGATGGTCTGCAATCCGTCGCCGAGTGCAGGAACGGCCAACAGCATCTGGCCGGCGTCCACCGCGAGCAGCGGCACGTTTGTGCTGCCGATGGTCACGGTGAGGCCAGGCTCAAAGCCGACGCCCCGAAGCGCGACGGCCCCGCCATTCACGCTCACACGCGCCGGGATGAGCGAGTCTCCGTAGAGCACGTGCGCGTGATAGTGATAGTCGGGACGCCCGTCGCCGCGCAGGTCGGCGATTCCGATCAGAAAAGTATTGGAGTTCAACACCTCGGTGTCGAGCCGCGTCATGGCGAACGCCGCGCCGGAATCGAACGGAGAGGTGGTGAAGGCAGGTGGAGCAGTGCCCGGCAGATCGCCCTTGGTCCACATGCCGATCAAGGGTTCAGCCTTCGCCTCGGTGGCCGCGCCAGTTTCGTCGAATGCGGTTACCGCCACCGAGAGTGTGCGGTTGGCCTGTGCGGGCATAGAAAAATAGGCGACATTGCCATAACCGCTGAGCGAACCTTCCCAATCGCCCGCCGGCGGGACCACAGCCGGAGCATCCCAGGTCTCCGAAGCAGCCCATTGGGGGATGGCCTGCGCGCTCTCCGCCATCACTAGATCCTGGTGGAAATCGCCGCCTGCGGCCACGGAAACGATGATCGGCTGGGCCGCTCCCGAAGGCGCCACCTGCCCCAGGTCGTACGGGCACACGCCTACCGACCAGGTGCGATCCAGTGCCTCTGCCGTGAGTTGATACTGCGCCGTCGTGCCGCCATTGGGGATCGCCATTCCGCCGAGATCGAAAAACCCTTCCAGGTTCTGGTCGTTCGAACCGAACTGGGTGAAAGGAACTCCAAGCACATCCGTGAAACCGGTGATCGCATTGCCGGCATTGCCGGTGAAGCGGAATCCGGAGACCGAGGCGGCGGCGTACTGGCGCGAAGGCTGGCCGGTGGAGGGATCGATCCAGCGCGCCACCACGTTCACTCCCTGCATGGGTTGCGCGATGTTACCCGTGTCGTCGACGAAATAAACCGAGCCGTGAATGCGCGCGGTAGTGCTCTTTCCGACTGCGGGATACAAGCGCGAGAGCGCGGCCACGTCGTCAGGTGCGAGCTGGAGCGGATTGGGATAGCAGGCGGCGATGGGCACGCAGCTGACGGGATCCATGAAGTGCATCACGGGGAAGCCGGCGAAATCGTCGGGCGTAGGCGTGGGACTGCCGGTGATCACGTTGAGATTCATTTGCGACCAGCCCATCCCGAGCACGCTGCCCAGCACGCGCAGCAGGCGGTATTCGACGTCGGTGAGCTGCGAAGACTGCAGCGCGCACTGGCCGTTGATGACCACCAGCGCGTGCAGGAAAAGAGCGTTCGCACCTAGGTTGTCGGCGCCGCCGAAAACGGCGTTCCAGAAGCACTGCGACGAGTTGCCTGCGCCTGTACCCAGGAGCGCGTCAGTGACGGTGCCGTCGAAGTCGTAAACGATGCCCACCGGGTTGGTGGTGGCTGAGGGCGCAATGTCGGCGGGCGCCGAGATTATGCCTCCGGAAGCCCCAATGTTGGTGCCGTTGACGTCTTCGGCGAGTTGGCCAGCATTGGTTGCGGTGACAGCGGCGGTGGGGACGGAGGTCCACAGGCTGAAGGCGCTGGCGACCAGCGCATTGGCGGTGGCATTCGGAAGGATGGGGCTGAGATCGCCCTGGTCGGTGTAGTAAATGATCTGACCCTGAGCCCAGGTAACGGGTTGGCCGGTGGTCGAGGAGGCAAAGAAAGTGGATCCTGCGACATACTCGGGACCGCCGGCTCGCGCGAGCGAGGTCACGAGGACGATGCCTAAGGTCAAGGCGAGCCGGAAGAGGAGCGATCGCACGGGGAATCCCCAGCCTCGCCGCACGACCTTTCTCAGGACGATCTTTCTCGCGACGACCTTTCCTCGCAAGATCTTTCTTCGCATGGTCAAGGCTGAACCTGCTTCCCTCCGCGGGCGCGCCGCACCGCCTGGGCGAAATCGTCAAGATTCACGCGCGACTTTCCGCCCAGGACTGGATCCGCGCGTAAGACTGCAAGATGTTGCTTCGAAAGCAGAACGCGACCCTGAGGATCGACGACGAAGCGTCCCACGGGTCCGGCGACACAACTGGTCAGACCTAGTCTGCTGGGGGGATACAAGAACATCAGGACGCGCTCGCCGGGGCGGTAGCGCTGGCCACTCGACCACAGCGTGGCCCACTCGTGGATGGTCAGGTTCTTTCCGGTGATGGTGCCGCGCAGGGCGCGATCGACGTGAAAGGTGATGGCGACGGACCCGATTGACGCGCCGCCGGAAGACAGCTGACGCGTGATCGACAAGACCCGGCCGGAAAAAATAATCCCAGCGGCATGAACTATTTGGGGGAACCCGACGATGCCGGGGGGGGCGGGTTGGCGAGGAACACCAGCCCAACTGGGAAGACGGGGCGGAAGAAGGCGCGCGGGCTCAGTGGCGGACAGGCTCCGGGACGAAACTTCGGGCACCCGGGATGCTGCGTAGTCTGGGGATTCAGACTGCCCGCACAGAGAAGAGGGCGCGGCGAGAATCAGCCAGATCACGGCGAACAGACACGTGCCACTTCTCCCCGACATGACGCTCCTAGGAGTTCAGCTGCGATTCAAATGTCTGCTCGGAGAGATTCGGGAAACCAGTCATGCTAGTGCGCGGGCGCCGTTGGATGCAGTGACGGATGTCACACCCGGCCTGTGGATTACGAGCAAAAGAATAGCGGCTCCGGTTTTGGGAACCGACACAGAATCCGCAACGTGGGTTCCATCTTCACGAGGTTACAAAGCCGCAGCGCTTCAGAAGGGAGATGAAGCGGGAATCCTGGCGAAACGGATCCCACTTGACGTCATTGGGCAGGAAGGCAAGATGCACGTCGCGCATCTCGAAGGCATGGCCCAGCCAGTCGAAGGCTTGATCTTGCTGGCCGAGACCGGCGTGGATCAGCGCTGTGGCGTAGCGGGGAACGTAACGTTCGCGGGCGACGGCTTGCAACATGTCCAGCACTTCGTGCGCTTCCTGGGTCCGAGCCATCCTGGCGAAAATGTAGCCGCGGAGCGCGATGGGCTTGCTGTTGCCGCCGGAAAGGCGCGCGGCATCGTTGAGGGCGTCGAGCGCACGGTGGGGATCGCCGAGTTGCTCGTAGGCCTGTCCGAGCTGCATGTGCCCAATCCAGAATTCGGGATCGATGGTGATGGACTGCTTGGCGAATTGCAGGGCGGATGCGTAGTCGCGAGCCATAAATGCGATCTGCGAGGAAAGCGCGTGGTGGCCGGCGAGAAGCGGATCGAGTTCTCGCGCATGGCGCACGGCGTGCGCGGCTTCTTCGTGGCGGCGCATGTGAGCGAGAACGATGCCGAGCAGGCGGTGGGCGAGGGGATAGTGGGGATCGAGATCGAGGGCGCGGCGGAAGGCGGCCTCAGACGCGGGCCAATCCCAGTCCAACCAGAACTTCATGAAGCCCAGTGAGGTTTGGCTTTCGGCGAGATCCGGACCGGCGGCGACGGCTCGCGCGGCGGCCTCACGCGCCAGCGGCCACACGGTGAGCGGAGCAACGTCGCCATTGATCGGACTCGCGGTGTAGGCGTCGGCCAGACCGGACCACGCCAGGGCGTACAGGGGATCGATCGCCGTGGCACGCGCAAAGAATTCAGTAGCGCGCTTGGTGGTCGCCGGCGAGAGCTGGTTCCAGAAGTAACGGCCGCGCAGGTACAGGTCATAAGCTTCGGGGTTGCGGGTTTGGCGACGGGCGATGGCGGAGAGGCGTTCCGGAGACAGCTGCAGGCGAACCCGTTCACCGATGACAGCGCTGATCTCGCGCTGGAATTCGAGCAAGCTGGTAGGCTCGCTGTCGTAGGACATAGACCAGATCTGCACCTGGTCGGGCATGCGGATCAAGCTTGACGTGATCCGGAGGCGGCTGCCCTCGGACCGCATGGAACTTTCCACCAGATAAGCCGCATTGAGTTCGCGGCCGATCTCGGCGAGGGTTTTCTTGGAGCGCTTGTAGGCCATCACGGTAGTGCGACCGATGACGCTGAGATGGCCGGGATCGATCTGGCCGAGGGTGGCGATCACCTCTTCGGTAAGCCCGTCGGCAACATACTCGCGTTCGGGATCGGCGCTCAGGTTGTTGAAGGGCAGGATGGCGATGGTAGCTGGGGCCGTGTCGAGCTGGGCCTGAGCAGCAAAGATCTCGACCGCTGGGATGAAGTGGTAGCCCTTGCCCGGAACGGTGGCGATGTAGCGATTCTCTCCCCGACTTTCCCCCAAAACCCGCCGCAAGGTCGAAATGCTCTGGTTGAGGTTGTTCTCCTCGACCACCGTGTCTGGCCAGATGGCTCGCATCAGCTCGTCCTTGGGGATGACCTTTCCTTGATGTTGCACGAGGTGGAGCAGGGTGTCGAAGACCTTGGGGGTAAGCGGGACAGGATCGCCTCGGCGCAAAAGCAGGCGTTTGCCCGCTTCCAGCCGGAAGTCTCCGAACTCATAGATGTCTGGATGGGGCGGGCTCATGGAGAAAGTCGCGGCCTTCACATCTTTTCAGAATTTTTCACGACGATTCTAAGGACTTTAGGGACGCAAGGGAAGAGGATGCGTTCACGGTCGGGTGAGGAACCCGGCGAAAATTCTGCGGAGGAGGAAAGAAACGTATGCAGTCGAGCATCCTGAAGGCTTTGTCGGGGTTAATGTTGGGCTTGGTGGTTATGCTGGCGTCGGGGCGTCCTGCGGCGGCGGCGGAACTGGGCGACCGGGAAGCGAGGCTCGTGGGAACGTGGCGGGTACAGGTTACGCTGGTGGACTGCCAAAGTGGCGTTCCCCTGTCCCCGCCGTTTTCGTCGCTACTGACGTTTGCCCTTGGGGGAACGATGACGGAGGATACAAGCAATCCGGCGTTTGGACCGGGACAACGCGGTGCGGGCCAAGGGACTTGGACCCACCAGGGCGACCATACTTACGGTGCACGAGACGTGGCGTTCATCCTGTACACGACGCCACCGGACCCACAGACGCATAACCCGGGATTTGAGGCGGGTGAGCAAACGATCACGCAAACGATCACGTTCCCGGATGGCCGCGACGCGTGGACCAGCAAGGCGACTGTCGAATTTGCCGATACGACGGGTACGGTGTACCGGCAAGGATGTGCCCTGGCAAGCGCGCAGCGGTTTTGAAAGGGAGTCAGCCATCCTGGCGCTGGGGGGCGCAGGGAAGAGCTGAGTGAAACTGGCCGATCGCGGAGACGCAGACCACTGCAGATCCGGGACCGGCCTTTTTTGTTTGCTTCACCCGGGATTCGGGGATGCTGCCGATTTACGCTGCAAGCACTTTCGCCTGGCCACGCCCAGCGGCGATTGAATTTCATAGGGGCCAAGTTTCGTGCCAGGGGTGAGGGTCACTCGTGCATGCAATTATAGTCTGCGCATTACGCTGCCGCCGACCCGACGATTCTGGGCGTGTTGTCGGCAACCCTTACTTTGGGATTATTTCGCCCGTCATTCGGGCGCGATCGCCCAGGTTGCCCAGTTTCCCCCTTAGGTCCTTGCTTCTTTGTATTAACTGTGGTTAACTTCTTAGAATAATCACGGGTTAATAGATCCCATTGGGGACACATTACCGCCTTAGGGCAAATGAAGTGGGGTATCAATGGCGCGGGCAGTGTACTTTGCTTTTCTTATGTTGGCGGTGGCGTGTCTTGTTCCAGTGAGAGCGCTGGCACAGGGCGAAACCACCAGTGCTATTGTTGGCCAGGTCCGGGACGCAAGCAACGCCGTCGTGCCCGGCGCCATTGTGACGATCACAAACTTGGAGACCGGATTGAGACGCAGCGCCAGGACCGACGACTCGGGCCGATTCAACTTCCCCCAACTAAAACCGGGGATCTATTCGGTCAAGGTGGAAGCGCCGGGCTTCGAGCCACGACAAAACAACAATATCGTTTCGGCCCTGGGTCAAAAGCAAACCGTGGATTTCACGCTGGGAGTCGCCCGATCCCGTGAGACGGTGGAGGTCAGCAGCGAGGCTCCTATCCTCAATCCGGAGAACGCCAACACATCCACCACCTTGAATGCCCCCGCCCTGGAGGATCTGCCCAATCCAGGCGGCGATCTCACCTACCCATTGCAGTTCGCTCCGGGCGCCCTGATCAACACGGCAGGCAGCGGCAATGATTTCGTTGGCGGCACAAACGGATACGGCAACGTGGAATTCAACGGCCTGCCTGCCCTCTCAAACGGCTATATCGTTGACGGACTGGAAACCAATGACCCGCTCACCAACCTTAACAGCGGCCTCTCCACCAATCTCGTGCTGGGGCTGAATTCCATCTCAGAGGTGACGGTCAACACTCTTTCCTATGCCGTGGATCAAGGACGGTATGGAGCTTCCCAGGTCAACTACGTCACCAAGTCGGGCTCGAATCAGTTTCACGGGAATCTCTATGAACTGTGGAATGGGGCGCTGTTGAATGCAGCCGACTACTTCACCAATGCAACACCGGGGAATCGCAAGCCCGGCGCGACCGTAAATCATTTTGGGGGCAGTCTGGGCGGGCCGATTGTGCACGACAAGCTGTTCTTTTTCTTCGACAGCGAATGGGTTCGGATCGCCCTGCCTATCGTGACGCCCACAACGGTTCCCAGCGCGGCGTTTCAGCAATATGTGCTGCGGCAGCTTCCGCTGGGTGGAAGGGACTCCGTAACCGGATCAACCTATGCCCCGGCGCGGCAACTGGTCCCGTTCTATCAGAAAATGTTTTCCCTGTACGGGAACACCGGCGGAACACCTCTCGCGGTGCTCGGATGTCCGTTGAACGCGGACGGCACTTCGGCCTCGGGCAATCCACCGAATGGAAACGGTTGCGCGAACCGGCAGAGCGTGTCGCATTCCAGCGATGACCACGAACAGGTACAGACGGTCCGGATCGACTACAACATCAATCAGAGGGACACTGCTTGGTTTCGTTTTCAGGCGGACACAGGCGTACAAGCTGCCTACACAGATCCCATCAACTCTTTGTTTGATGCGGTCTCTCCTCAGCCGCTCTACTCGTTCGCAGCGGGCTACACCCACGTCTTCTCACAAAACCTGGTGAACTATTTCAATCCAGCCCTTTCGTGGTACGAAAGCTTGTTTGGGCCTGCCAACCTGCAGAAGACGCTCGCGGCATTTCCGATTGTGTTGCAGGGCAGCGGTGCCAATGCACCCTTCACTACAATTGGAGGGCTCGACAACACGTGGGTGCAAGGCAGGCGAGCTTCCCGCTTCTTCATCAATGACAACCTCGCTTGGAGCCATGGCGCTCACGAACTCCGGTTTGGCACGAACACCCGAATCTTTCGCCTGAATGACTATGACTTCGGGCAAGGCACAGTTCCAACCGTGGCCTACACGACGTTGCCGCAATTCATCTATGGAGTGGCGTCTACTGCAACCCAGACTTTTCCCCTGTCGGCGAACGAACCATTCCGCTTCCTCAATCTCGATGTATATGCCCAGGACACCTGGAAAGTGACGCGAAAGCTTACTTGGACATTCGGCGTGCGCGACACCTTCAACTCAAACCCGCTCAATCCCAACGATCAGATCGCTCGGCTTAGCGGTTCTTTCAGTTCGATCTCGCATGATGTGAATCAGCCGCTGAATGCGGCCATCCAGACCCATCTCGGCAATTTGTTTTCGTCCACACCGCTGGCGATTCTGCAGCCGCGGACCGCGATCGCATGGCAGTTCGAGCCAAAATCTGTGCTGCGAGCCGGTTTCGGCATCTTCAGCGATATTTTACCGGGCAGTGTGGCCGACCTGATTGGCACAAATCCTCCTTACGACAAAACCTTCCAGGGAGGTCTGCTGGGTACGGTGGGCGGGACTGCCATCGCTCCGGCAGTGCCGAACAGTGCGGTGGATGCAACCGTCGCCGCAAATCAAAGACTAAGTTCAGGCTTCCCTCAAGGACAGCGTTCGTGCGCATCTCCGCAGGCAGATCCCGCCACGTGTCTCCCCCCCGTCGCAATCACAGCGGTGCCCACTGGCACTCTGCATGCTCCGTACTTCATGGAGTGGAGCTTGGGAATTGAACATCAATTCGGAACCACGGCGAGTCTTCTGGCGAGATATGTGGGAACACGCGCGGTGAACCAGCCCTATCTAACCCAAGTGAACGGATACCAGACGGTGTGCCAGGGGTGTTTTGCGCCATTCCCCTACATGCAACCAGCCGATCAGCGGTTCAGCGCGGTGACCCAGCTCGCCACCGGGGAGAACAGTCATTACAACGGCCTTCAACTCACAGCGATGAAGCGCCTGGGTCACGGTCTGCAAGGACAACTCAACTACACGTGGAGCCGCTGCATGGATACGGTTTCGAACGGAGGTTTCCTCCAGTTCTCCGCGGGAGGGATTCTTTCCCCCCTGCCGGGAGAACTGGCCCGCGATTACGGTCCTTGCGACTATGACATCCGGCACAACCTCAACGCGCAATATGTGTATCAGTTGCCCATCCACGTTCGGAATCACCAGTTGGCGCAGGTGCTCAACGGCTGGCAGATTTCCGGGACCATGTTCTGGCACAGCGGGGTGCCTTTCTCGGTCCTGAGTACCCCGTATTCCGCGTGCGTGGAGCAAACGCCCGACGCGCCCTGTACCCCGAGGGGGATCGTGCAAGGCAGTGGACCACAGTTCGCGAGTGTGGTTCCCGGCGTCCCACTCTATGCGCACCATCCCGTTCCTGGCGTAACGCAGCCGGGCACGATTCAGTGGCTCAATCCGGACGCCTTTAGATCAGCTGTTGATCCAAGTACAGGGCGGTGCTCCGGTGGCGACAACCCACAGAATTGCCAATTCGGAAACCTCGGTCGGAACGCCCTGCGCGGGCCCGATTTTGTCTGGAATGACTTCTATCTCACGAAATGGTTTCCTATGACCGAGCGGGTGAAGCTTAGGGTAGAAGCCCAGTTCTTCAATGTATTCAACCATCCGAACTTTGGGCTTCCCAGCATGACGCTAGCGGGGATTCCAGGAGAGCCTCCCACGCAGACAGGGTTTGGAGCGCTTGCATACACAACTTCACCCCCAACCGGCCTGCTGGGCGTCGGCTTGGGTGGCGACAGCAGTCCACGCATGATCGCGTTTCAGGCACGCCTGGAATTCTGAGCGTTCCCCCGACGATTCTGTGCGGTTTGTCGGCTACTCTTACCTTGGGATTATTTCCGGTTAGCCCGTGACGAATTCCTTCTATCCGCAGCTCATCGAGCTTTTCGTTCAGACAAGGAAACCGCCGTCCACCGTCTAACCTCCGATGGCGGACGAGGAAAGTGTCTGCCGGGCTAGACCTTTCAAAACGTGAGGCTCATGCAGTTTTCCACGATTTCCGGTGCACGCGACTAAATTCCCCTTGACAATAAGACATTATTTATATAAGTTATGACCTATGAATGGCCTGGATGCCGCTTTCTCTGCTTTGGCCGATCCGACGAGGCGAGCGATTCTTGCCCGTCTCGCCAAAGGAGAGGCCACCGTGATGGAACTGGCGAAGCCGTTCGAGATGACACAACCGGCGATCTCGCAACACCTCAAGGTGCTCGAAGAGGCGGGGCTGGTCATCCGTCGAGTCGAGGGCACGAAACGTCCTCGTCGTCTCGCCAAGACCGGAATTGAAGCGATGGACCAATGGCTGGCAATGCTGCGCAAAGCTCTGCAGAAAAACTACGACCGGCTGGACGAGGTTCTGGCCGCCATGGAACCAAACAAAAAAGGAGAGACACGATGAGCAAGCTGACGATGAAGACCGAAGGGGATACACACTTGGTGGTGACGAGGCGCTTTGCCGCGCCTCCAGAGGCTGTGTACCGTGCCCACTCGGATCCGAAAATAATTCAGAAATGGTTGCTCGGCCCTGAGGGTTGGACGATGCCGGTCTGCATCAATGAGGCGAGACCGGGCGGCAAATTCCGTTACGAGTGGACGAATGAAAAAGGAGTTGGATTCCATGTGACCGGTGAATATCTGGAGCTTGAGCCGCACAGCAGGATTGTTCATGTCGAGCGGATGTACCTGCCGGATCCGACGCCGGACAACCACGTTGAAACGAGATTTGATGTGGACGGCAAGGGAACTTTGATGACGATGCGAATGACGCTGCCTGACGCTCAAACGCGGGCGGCCATGCTTGCGACAGGGATGGAGCGGGGAATGGAAGCAAGCTATGTGCGGCTGGAAGGAATGATCTAGGTCACGTCGGCCGGGACGGCATTGCGGGTGGCCGCGCGTCCGAACGTTTGGCTGTAAGGCGGAACCCGAGCTGGCAACTTCACACCCTGGGGAGGTTGCGGAAAAACTCTATCCACACCCGAAAAGCTCATTTCGGAAACGTCGATTCTTGAAGTGAGGCCGGGAAACCAGAAACTGGAGGTGGCACGATTATTTCAGGGTTGGCCGTCATACGACCAGAAGACTAAACCCCAGATTACGAAGTTTTGCAGAGACCAGGAGTTCTCGCCTCGTTCTTGAGATCGTTTGGGAATCGCTCAGGATTCTGCTCGTGATGATCCTGGGCATCGTCATTGAAACCCTGCACTTTCTGGTTTCGCCGAGTCGAAAATATGGAAAGATGGTTCACCCGGAGGACCGATGGCCAGGTTCCTTTTTACGATGTTGCCCGCGAACGATCTCGGCTTGCCGACTCGTCTTGTGCCCATTGCTCGAGCGCTCGCCGATCGCGGCCACGAAGTGGCGGTGTTCAACCCTGCACCAGCACCTTCAAAGCTGATCGCTGAGGCGGGATTGCAAAACCTCCCCATACCCTCACGGCCTATGCCGTCTCCCGTGATGGATTTGGTTCAAGTTGGGTCCGCCTGGGATGTGGAAGAATTTTTTGCCGCTATTCATTTAGACGAGGAATCCACTCGGGGCGAAACGGCGGTCTACCTGGACCTGATCCGCGATTACGACCCTGATGTTGTCGTCGATTCATTCGGGCTTCTTACTTGCCTTGCCGCACGCGTTCTTGCCGTGCCGCTCGTAACTGTGCTTCAGAGCAATATTCATCCCGCCAGCGATGGATTTCTTTGGTGGAAGAAGGACCGCCCCGCTGGACTACCCAGTGCGGCCGCAATAATCAATAAAGTTGCAGCGGAATACGGAATCTTACCCGTTGAGCGTTGCGCCGATCTCCTGGCAGGGAATCTTTCTCTGATCCTCGGTACGCCGGAAACCGATCCGCTACCAGCCAGCGCGAGCGCCCAATACGTCGGACCAATCGTCTGGCAGCGGGAAAAAGCCCTGCTGCCCGAGTGGGTCGATGCACTGAGTCGCGACAAACCGCTGATTTGGGTTTATTCCGGCAATCCCAGATACGCGAACGCTCCGACGCCGGTCGATTCAATCGTGGTGATTCGAGCGGCCATCGCAGCCCTTGGCGACATGCCGGTGCATGTTGTGCTTACCACTGGGTACCAGGGAATACCGGACGAAATTGGGGCATTGCCGCCAAACTTCACTCACGCCGCCTATCTGCCCGGCCTTGCCATGGCTGAGCGTTGCGACCTGATGGTGCATCACGGCGGTCACAGTTCGGTGATGACAGGATTGCAGGCCGGCACTCCGGCGGTGATCGTACCGACCATCACAGAGCGCGAAAGTAATGCACGTCGCCTGGTGGCGTTAGGCGCGGGTGAGATTGTGATGCCGGTGACCAGAGCGGACGGAGAGAAGACGATTGATGCAGTCGAGTTCGGTGCTGCCGTAAACCGAGTATTGAAAGACGAGGGCTACCGTCGCTCAGCGAAGCGAGTCTCAGAATCGATGCGACAATACGCCGGTGCCAAAGGCGCCGCACACCAGGTCGAGCAATTCGCAGCTGGCATCAGCAGGCGGCCCTTTGCTGCAGCTCGACAGAAAAGTTCGATGGCGGGCGAGAGGTCCACATCCTTGGCTCAAGCAAAACAGAACCTATCCTGAACCTGGCAGTTCGGTCCCGATAAACGCTCTTGTGAGCATAGATGGGACGATACCTCACGAATCGTCGGTAAACCTGAAGTAATGGCGCGAGTCAGGTCTCCTGGAATTACTTCCGCAGCCCGTCATCCGGCAAGAGGGGAGTGACAGCCAGGAAAGGCCTAATCACGCGCTACAAGGCGACTTCTAAGGATAAACCTCACCAGGACGGCTGCCCCGCCCGACGATTCCCGCAGATGCCCGGTCAGTGGGATAGATGTATCCTTTGGAGGAATGCAAAGAGCCGATGCGTTGGATCCAGATTGATGGAAAAGAAACAACACCGCCTAATGTTGAGAACAGTCATCTTTGCCCTGACCGCGGCCATGGCTTCGGGCGTGTTCCTGCAAGCGCAGGAGTCGCCTGAGAGCCGCAGGCAAGAACGGTCTCAGAATGCGATGCCTCGCTCCGGAGCGCTGGTGGGGCTCAGCAGCGGACATACGCTGTGGATTGCTCCCGTTCAAGGGAAGATACGCATAACGGAAAACCAGGATTACGTGATTCCCAGGAGGGATGGATTTTGGAGGATACGGCTCGGCCTGAAGTGGGCCCCGCCTGAGGGAGTACCGACTCCACCCGGCTACGACAGGTTGTGGGCTGTACCACTAACGAAGGGAAATGATGCAGTCCCGTGGAAGATCACAGCCCCCGCCACATCGAAACCTGCAACACCTGCAAGTGATTCTCAGAATAGGGACAATGGAAACAAGGAATGGGAATGGAGGGCGGGACCGGTCGACGACAGCCTGGAACAGGAACTAACTTTCTTAGGTCCCGACTATATTTCTTTTTCTCAATCGGAAACCGTCATCAGCTCGGGCGGCGGCACCGGCTCAAGTAATACATACTTCGTTTTGAAGATCACGGATGTGCCACTGAAATCGACACACACGACTGAATCGTTGCTTGTCCAGGAGACCACTCTCCCCATCCCCGACGATGTCCGGTCAAAAGACCTTGAGGCCTGCATTGATCCCAACGCCAAGGACGATTTCAGAGACGAGGATTTTCTGCGGAATGCCGAGGAGACGACCTATGGGATTCGGCGGAAGCAGCGACAATGGCAGTACGGTTGGCTAATCGGATATTCTGTCGGAGCATTGCGAGGCTACCACACGGAATGCCCGGTATCCCTAACGCCTCCCAAGAGCATCGTTGGATACGATGAGATGTTCCCTGGGTGGAAGACAATCCAGGCGTCCTATCCGAAGGCGGAGGACTCATTCTCCTCTCCAACGCATGATCTGATCCTGATTCTTGCTGAAAACCGATTGATTGTCGCATCACTACACGAAGGAACAGTCGGGCAGCCACTGGCTCAGATCGAGATTGATGGAAAGCCGGTGATGGTGCAATGGGCAACTGGAAAATACGTGGATTCGTGGACAAAGGAACTTACGCCATTCTTTGAAACCTACGCGACGGAGGCAGCAAGAGAACTCGCGAACAACCGCCGGGAGACAATGCCTCCGAATGATCGAGGCATGAGCCTGATGAACGAAGGGAAATACGAAGCTGCCGCGGCAGAGTTCGTGAAAGCTTCCCAACTCGACAAGAGCTGCAATCCTCACTATCCGGACAATGCGGGCTATGCCTACTACAAGATGGGGGACTACTCATCTGCCATAGCATGGATTGGCGGGGCCATGACCTGTGACCCGAAGTATGCAGTCGCTTACTTGAACCGGGGTGACTCCTTCGTCGGACTGTATCTTGCCAACAAAGCTAAGCCTAAGCACGACGATCTGGAACACTGTTGCGACGACCTCAGCACGCCGTGCGCTGGCGACGCCCGAAAGGACTACCAGAAGTATCTGGAACTCGCCCCTGATTCCAGGAATGCGGCGGAGGTGAAAAGAAAAATGAGCGCCCTACCACACATGCCCTGAGGCCTTCATAAGGGCCAATGTTCATTTCGCGCGAGTCGGAGTTGGACCGCAGGCACCCCAAAAAAGTCCTTACGCCATTAGCTCCCGAATCGTCGGCTACTCGGAAGCTATCGTATCGAAGCTAGCGGGGCAGCACCCCAGATTCCGGGATGCTGCCCGCCAATTGCCGGCGCCCGAAACGCGCTAGGCGGTTAGAAGTGGAACCCAAGCTGCGCCGTGATGGCGCGCGGCGTCACGTAGTGTGTGCCGCTGAAGGTGGAGAGGAAGTTGTAGAGCGCGTATTTGTTGGTCAGGTTGATGACGGTCAATTGCGCGCTCACCTTGTACTTGTCTCCGTGAAACAGGTTGTCGTGCCCGATGGCCACGTCGAAAAGACTCCTGGCGGCAATGCGCGGAGGATTCTTGTCGTCGTTTTCCGTGTTCGGCTTGGGCACATTTAACAAAGTGGAGCCGTACTGCGACAGGGGGCAGGGATTTGGCAACGCAACCGTCGGGGTGGCGCGCTGCGATCCGCAAAACAGTCCAGATTCGAATTCCTGATCGGCGGTCAGCGGAACTCCGAACGAGTCTGTCAGCGCAACCGCCGGAGCCCCGGTGGAATCGGTGGTGGTCTGCGCGCAATTGCCGCCGAAGCACGGAGTCTGGCCAGCGACCAGGCCGCTGTCATAACGCCAATTAAAGCCGAACCAGGGTCCGGTTTTCCACGGCTGGTACTGCAAGTGAGTGGTGAGATTGAATTTCTCGTCGTGATCAATGCGGAACGGCGTGGATCCGCCCGCCAGCGCCACTGAGGGAACCGCGCCGGCTCCGCCAATCTGGGGCGTAAAGAAGCGCGCCGCCACGCTGGAGAAGACGGCCAGGGCCGAGAATCCATGGAAGTTCGGTACGCTCACGCGGCCCGCATATCCGGGAATCTTCGCCCGCTCCCACTCCACGGGAAACGTGATCGGAGTGTTGCCCAGGATACTGAAGTCGTAGCCGTTGTGGGTGTACTTCCAGATGTACTCGCCCGAGAAGACGAGATAACGGCCGAAGGCTTGCTGAATCCCGGCGTGGAACTCGTTGCGCCAGCCCGGATTAAACGGGGTTACACCTGGTACGGTGCAGCCAAGAAGCGGATTCAATACAGCATTCGCGCACCCGGTGCTGGAAAGCACCAGATTCTCGTTAAAGGGAGTTTCCAGCAGTCGCGCATAGGATATGCGAATGACAGTATTCGTCCTTTTGACGTTGTAAGCGACTCCCAGGCGAGGTTCGGTTTCCTTGTGGGCCACGAGGCCATTGTAGAGATCGCCGCGCAGGCCCAGGTTCAAGGACCAGTTACCCTTGGTGATATTGTCCTGCACGTACATTGAAAGCTCCTTCACGTCGGTGTGACCGTTGAAGGTGAATCGACTGCCGCCGCGCGTCAGATCGAAAGGCGGCAGAACAGCGCAGGGGTCAGGAGGAGGATTGCCGTTCGGACAGCCGAAGGTGACCGGAAGCAGCGTTGGATCGACGATGCCGAGAGAGTCCTGCTCATCGAGGAACGTTTGCTGATAGACCGCTCCGACCTTTATGTTGTGGACCCCCTTCACGTAAGAGAGATCGGAACGGAGGCCAGCGTTGGTCAGCTTCCGATTCTGTCCCACCGTTTCTCGTTGCAGATTGGTTGGCCCAAGATCGGCAAAGGGATTGCTGCTGGGGTAGTAGTTGAATTGGTCCCGGCGAACAAAGGCGCCCAGGGTAAATACAGACGTGGAAGTGAGCAGCCGGGTCCAGGAGGGGGCGATGTTGAAGGTTTTGATTTGCGAGCGCTGGTCGGCCGGCCCCACGACATTGCCGTTGGGGTCCAGGCCGCCATTGCAGACTACGACGCAATTCCATGGCGTTGCGTTCTGGGAATCGAAAGTATTCGGCGTCTGGAACCAGGAGCGGGTGTAGCCGAAGTTCAAATGGATCGAATCCCCGGGAGTGATCTGGTAGTCCACGCGGTCGAACACATTTTCTTCGTTGCCTTTGTCGTGCAGTACGACAAACTCGGGTGGATCAAGGAATCGCCCGCTATTCAGGCCGCTGACGGAGATGTAGTTGCCCCAGTTCTGGCCGCCGTAAGAGAGATCGAAAATTCCGTTGGAGGTTCCGAAAGAACCATAGGAAGCGCTGAAGCTGCCGTGCGGCGTCGTCACACCCTGCCCGGAGCGAGTGGTCACGTTGATGACGACGCTGGTCTTGTCGCCATATTCGGCGGGGGGCGCCCCGGCGATTACTTCCATCGACTGGATCGAGTCCAGCGGAATCTGGTTGGAGAAAATCTTGCTCTGCTGGTCGGTGATGGGCTGACCGTCAACCGAGAACGAGGCCTCGGCGTGCTCGCCCAGACCGTGGAACAATCCGTTGGAGTCCGCCGAGATGCCGGGGGTGGCAAGCGTTACCAAATTGCTAAGCGACGACGACTGACTTTCCAAAGGAAGCTTGTCGAACAGGCTCTTGTCCACGTCGGTGTGGAAGGTGGGATCGTTCTCGATCAGGTCGCCGCCCTCGGCCTCGACATTGACGGTGGTGGTGGAACTGACCACCTGCAACGTAATGGCAACTGTAACCGGGACCGCGGAGCGGGGTTCGACGTCCTGGGCATAAGAGCCGAAGCCAGTGGCGGTGACGGTCAGGTGGTAGGGGTTGAAGGGAATATTGGTGAAGCTGAACCTTCCCGCAGCGTCGGTGGCAGTGAAGCGATCGAAGCCGCTGACGGGATTGCGGATTTCCACGGTTGCCTTGGCGACGACGGCACCGGTGGGATCCAGAACCGTGCCATTGATGGAGCCCGAATTGCCGACGTTCTGCGCCGGAGCTGCGACGAAGCCCAGAACGAGATAGAGAACGACCAAAAAAGCCGCGAAGAGCGACTTCTTGTAAGAAGCCAGCATGAGTCCTCCTGAAGAAATAGGTCTGAGCAAAAATCGAAGACGCGGCTCATGGAGCAGGAGCCGGGTCCACTGCAATGAATTGTTTGCTAGACCACAGGAGGCGGACGGTTACTGATCGCGAAGGCGAGGAATCGACGCGGGGCCGAATCCGGTCGCGTGAGGACGACGGAAATCTGAACGAAAGTGGGCGCCGGTTGCGAACAAGCCACGGAAGGAGTCGCGGAATTGGCCGCGATACAAATCTGGCAAGTCAGCGATTCGTTGCTGCCGGAGTGGTGATGCGTGGCCAGGGCGCCCGCCGACCACAAGGTCAGCGCGAGGCATAAACCGGCTATAGCTTTGTAAAGCGGACGCATCGTGCTCAATAGATGCAGTTTATGGGTACTTAGGTAGGTATGTTAGCACAGGCCAGGGTGCGAATTGTCGGGAAGCAATCTCAGCAATGACTCGCGGGAAGGGCCGCGCTTCGGCCCGAGTCGTCCGGGCTGGGCGGGCGAGGAGAATCAAAACGTGAAATCGCCTGTTTACAACAGCAATGGGCAGCTCAGGAAGAGGACGCTTCTATTTGGCTTCGAAGGTGACCAGCGGAGACTCCTTCCTTTGCCAGCAGCTTAGCAGCGAAGCTATTCCCGGATTCAAGCAGTCCCAGCAAAATATGCTCATTCCGAATGTCTCGGTGCCCAAGCTTGTCGGCTTCTCCTTCTGCCAAAACCAGCGCCTCGCGGGCTGTCTTACTCAACTCCAGGTCGTGCGGCAAAGGGCTTCGTTCGCCCCAAGGGATGTGGGCTTCGATTGTCATAACAATCTCTTTTTCAGAAATCCCTTGCATCGTCCGGCTAGTCCAGACTGGATCGTTTAGCAGGGCCAACAGAATGTGCTCGGGGTCGATTTCTGGTGATCCAAATCGATCTGCTTCATGTTTTGCTCGAACAATGGTCTGTCGCGAGTACTTGAGGTATCTAGCAAACATGCCCATAAGTGATTCGCCGTGAGGCTGTGCCGGTAGCCCGTATAAGAGGATACAGCACCAAAGCACCATGCTCCGGCGATGGTTGGCGTAACATCCCTATTGCACTCATTGAGGCGCGATAAGCGTCAATGAGTGTAATCGCCCGTTAACGCCACCTATGCCCAGACTCTCGGTTTGGGCAGCGACGCCATACGACGTTTGCTCCCACTGGTTGCCGGATACGGCACGTTTGCATCGAGCGTATGCATGAAGCATGCGAGAGTATGTGATCACGCTAACCGAATTGACGCATTGCCCGTCGAAGAAGCCGAGAGGCGATGGAGGACGAGGATCAAATTGGCCAATCATTTGCGAAGAGGAGACTGGTCGCATACATCGGGAGGCGGCATGAATATGAGCAGTAAATCTCTAGCCGGAGCATTCTCATTGGCGGTTGCGGCTCTTGGATGCGCGGTCGTATTGCGGAGCCAGGGTTTCGGGCAAGCACAAGGCTTAGAAGGCGTCTGGGGTGCGAAACGGCACTTTGGACCGGAAGTCCAGGGCAAATTGGAGATTCTTCGCGACGATCAGAACTGCCGCGCCATCATTGCCCAGTACAACGTCGAGTGCGTTCATCACAACCGGCGGATATCGTTCGATCTGCCATCCGATAAAGGCAGCTTTACCGGGCGCCTGCAAGAAAACGGGGCGGTCATTCGCGGTTTCTGGATCCAACCTCCTACCGTAAACACCGGGGCTAAGTTTGCTTCGCCCGTCGTGCTCCGCTCCCAGGGTAAGGATGACTGGCAAGGTGAGGTTGTCCCGCTGCAAAACGAATTTACGCTTTA